>Ga0126381_100000017_pt1 | contig 232293 bp, 182 predicted proteins | sample PanSoiMetPlot_28_FD_96465 | JGI IMG/M metagenome (GOLD analysis project Ga0126381, IMG submission 96465) | Tropical forest soil microbial communities from Panama - MetaG Plot_28 | ecosystem: Environmental > Terrestrial > Soil > Tropical forest > Bulk soil | place: Panama | collected 2016-02-17
CAAGCACGACGGGCTCGATGTCGATGGCGTGCCGCACCTCTATGTTCCGCTGAATCAATTTCTCGGGCGGTCGTTGAGCTTGGCGCTGCGAACTTCGTTGCCCACGAGCACGCTGGAGGCGCAGATTCGCGACGCGATTCAGAGCGTAGATCCGGGGCTGCCGGTGTTCGGCGTCACCTCAATGGATGAGGTGCTGGATGCATCGCTGGCATCGCGCAGGTTTTCGGCGAATTTGGTGGCGGGATTTGCCGGGGGGGCGCTCTTGCTGGCCTCGATCGGAATTTACGGTTTGCTGGCCTATATGGTTGGCCAAAGATCACGCGAGATTGGTCTCCGATTGGCGTTGGGTGCCCAGCGAGCGGATATCTTGCGACTTGTCCTGGGAAAAGGTGTAATCCTGGCTGGCCTCGGAATTGTCACCGGCGTGATATTTTCCGCTTCTACCGCCTCGATGATGGCGAGTTTGCTTTACGGCGTTCGCCCACATGATCCGGCTGTGTTTCTGATGGTGCCTTTGCTTCTGCTCGTGGTTGCGATTGCCGCCAGCTACCTTCCAGCCTGGCGCGCGACGAAAGTGGATCCTATTGTGGCGCTGCGGGAATCGTGAGTTCCTTGGGTATGGACGCGTCGAGCGATGTGGGAAAGGCCCGCGGCGCATCCCGGTCGTTCCCCAAAACTCTGTCCGCACTTGGAACCGGCATGATGCAGGCTTTCGGTCTTGATGAGTTGATGACTCTGCGCCAGACAAAACGTCAGGTTGCCTGAGCATTTTTGACAGGCAGTTGTGTTGGGCGAGAATGCCGGAGAAAGGCCGACTGATCTATGTGCGGGGTCAGCCAGGTCGGAGGATAGCCGCGATCCGCGTGAGGCTTCCATTCCATTGTCACTATCAATAGACCACATTTGATTCATGTCTACATCACAGAGTGGGGCTCCGAGGGGTCTCTTCCCTCTTCCCGTCAAACGGCAGTTGGGGGTAGTACTCTTCGGGAAAAATTCAGCTACCCCCTGGCCTAGCTGCGGCTCTGTGGCGCGAGCTGGAGGGGCGCAGAGGTGCGCCAGTCTGGAGGTTTAAAAACGGGTTTATGAGTCTAATGGCGATGTTACTCCAGGCACCGGGAACGGGTGTCCCGAAAGGTCAGCGGGAGGGTAAGCCGCTGTTGGTCAGCTCTCTCACAAGCATCGCACGATTAGCATAGTTTGGTCGTCATGCTGTTTCCCGAAATTGAGAGCTGTCGCGCGCATGCTGTTGAAAAGTTCTGGCAGCTTCTGACTTGCTGACCTGCAGAGTACTTCCTTTAAGGGCGCGATTCCCATTTCTTTTCCGCTTCTGTCCACAACTTCCGTCAGTCCATCCGTAAGGAGTATCAAAATGTCGCCAGCTTGGCAAACTACCTCCATCGAGTGAAATGTCTGGTCCGCAAGAATCCCCCAGGGTGGGTCGAGCGCAGGATACTCCCGAACCTCACCGCAGGACTGCACGTAGTGCAGCAAAGGAAGATGCCCTGCCAGTGTCAGATTGAAAGTCCCAGTCCATTGCAGAGCTCCAACCGTGGCGAACATGTTTGGAGTTTTCAGCGGGTACAACGCACGATGCACTTCCCCCAGCAGTTCAGATGTGGGAGCGTTTTTCACCCCGGTGCGCACAGCCGTCTTGAACATGGCCATCAGCAATCCGGCAGAGACGCCATGGCCGGAGACGTCCGCCACGTAGCCCGTCCACGAGTCCCCATCCCCAGCTACATCCACCAAATCGCCGCCTACCTCCCCGCTTGGAACGGAGATCCCATAGATTTCAAATGATCGATCGGTCTTGTGAATTGGCGGCACCAAAGCTCGATGAATTTCGGCTGCCATGGCAAGTTCGTTGTGGGCTCGAAAGTAGCGCGCACCCTGACTCCTAATGACAACACTGAAAAGCACACAGCCCAACAGCACCGAAACAATACCAATGGTCCCAAGTACCTCAAGTTGCCGGTGCATTGCGGAGCCAGGAGCAATCAGTTGCAATCCCGAGTGCGCGCCAAAGACAGAGAAGAGAATTTGAGAGATTATCAACACAGGGATGAGCCAGTAGCGTTGCGAGAGCAAGACGGCCGCGAAACCAACGACAATTACCCCCGGAATCACGATGTTCAAGAAGATTTCGAGCGGTGAAAGATAGGCAGTGCTCATCAGCAGAAACAGCACGTTGATAGAGGCAAAAAGCAGGAAGATGGCAGCATAAATGCAGATCATTATCGTCCGCGGAGTTGATTTAAAGATTTGTCGCCCCGACAGGCGAAAACTGTGGAAGCGTTCGAGAAAACTCGCCATCAGCACAATCTCCTAACTGTTGACAGAATGCAGGCTACTGCTAATCCGCAAGTGACCATGAGCTGTCATGACGAGAATGATAACCGTTGTAATCAGATGGGATGAGAAGGCCGGTCTCCGACGGGATGCTGTACGCTCCCAAGTTATCGACGTGCTCGAAGCACAAGAGATAAAGGAGACCGGCAATGAAAAAGGGTAGCACCATAGCGGCAACGCAGAGCAGGAATATTTCTCGGCAGCAGCTTACCATCGGCCTGGATCAGGGAGATCGCAACAGTTGGTACTGCGTGGTGGATGAAACGGGGCGCATACAAGCGGAGCAGCGAGTCCGTACCACTGCAAAGAGCTTGCAGGAAGTCTTCAGCGCAATGCCGCGCAGTCGAATTGCGCTAGAAACCGGGACGCATTCGCCTTGGATCAGTCGCTTGCTGAGCGCGTTGGGACACGAGGTGATCGTGGCCAATGCGCGCAAGGTGCGACTGATCGGAGAGAGCGGGAAGAAAGACGATCGTCTGGATGCGCAGACGCTGGCGCGGCTGGCCAGGATCGACCCGCAGTTGTTGTGTCCAGTGAAGCATCGCAGCGCACAGGCGCAGGCGGATCTGATGATGATCCGGGCGCGTGCCGGCCTGGTGCGGGCACGCACGGGCTGGTGAACACGGCTCGCGGGCCGGCGAGCGGATTGACAAGAGTGTGATGTTGACACAACGAACTATGCTGCCAAGTAACGCCTGAGAATATTAAAACCCGGTTAAAGCCTGATGACGGTTCCCCAAAGTTCTGCTATTGTTCTTTGCAACTTTCCCATCGTCCAGGCCATTGTATGTCATCTGCGCGGCAATACGTTTTCGGGGATTTCCGGCTGGATGTAACTGAGCGCGTCCTATATCGCCGTGGTGTACTTGTCCCACTGACGCCGAAGGCCCTTGAAACACTCATCTTTCTTGTCGAGCGCCGCGGTCACATCGTAGAAAAAAGAGATTTGATGCAAGCTGTCTGGCCTGAGACCTTTGTCGAGGAGGTAAGCCTGGCTCGGAATATTTCGGTCTTGCGGAAAACTCTGTCGTTGGACGCTGATGGCAAAGAATATATCGAGACCATTCCAAAGCGCGGATATCGTTTTGTTGGCCAGGCTCAGGAAGGCACCGGGGATACGGGGACCATTTCCTCGTCTATTTCCCCGGCAGCGGATCGATCTTTCTCGCGCCCCCACTGGTGGTGGATGGTAGCTGCAGCCGCAATGATCCTAGCCGCCGCAGGTTTTCTCGCCTTTTCCAGGCGATATTCTGCAAGGCAGAAACCAGAGCCCGCTGGTCGCGTAATGTTGGCTGTTTTGCCGGTGCAGAATCTTACTGGCGATTCGTCGCGAGAGTATGTCTCGGACGGTCTGACCGAAGAGCTGATCGCAGAGTTGGGAGGTATTAATCCTGACCGCCTTGGTGTGATCGCGCGAACCTCGGCAATGAGTTATAAGCGGACGGCAAAGACGGTGGATCAGATCGGCAAAGAGCTGGGTGTTGATTACATACTCGAGAGCAGTATGCGGGAGAGCGGTGGAAAGATCAGATTTACCGCACAGTTGATCCGCGCCCGCGACCAGACCCACCTATGGGCCCACAGTTACGAGCGACCGGAGCACGACACGCTGCAACTGCAGAGCGAGCTGGCGAATACCGTAGCTGGCGAGGTCCGCATTGACTTGTCGCCGCGCCAACTCCAACGGCCTGGCGCACAACGTCCTCCCAGCCCTGACGCCTACGACGCCTTTGTCCAAGGACGCTATCACGCCAACAAATGGTCAAGGCCAGAACTCCACGTTGCCGTTGGATACTTTCAAAAAGCGGTAGAGAAGGATCCCGAATTTGCGCGGGCCTACGCCGGCTTGGCGGACGCCTACGCCCAGCTCACCAGCATGCGCGAGTCAAGCCCCGCGAAAACCATACCCAAGGCGAAGGACGCACTCCTCAAGGCGCTTGCACTGGATGATTCTCTGGCCGAGGCCCACACGTCGCTGGGATGGACCATGGATGTGTTTGACTGGGATTGGGCGGGCGCTGAAAAAGAGTATCGCCGCGCCCTGGAGCTCAATCCTAATGACGCTGGGGCGCACCACCGCTACGCGCTTCACCTGGCAGACATGGGAAATTTTCCGGAAGCCCTTGCGCAGATTGAGCAAGCCCGCCGGCTGGATCCAATCTCTCCGGTCATGATGACCAGCACTGGCTGGATCCTTCTGCGTGCACGATTGCCGGATCCCGCGCTCCTGGAGTGTCAAAAAGCTTTGGAGCTCGATCCAGGATTCGTGCGCGGGCACTTGTGCATGGGAGAAGTTTACGAACAGAAGGGTGAATTCCAGAAGGCGGCCGACAAATTCCTTGATGCGCGCGTAGCGGCCGGTGAGAACCCGGAATTGATGGCGCGGTTCCGGCAAACCATCGCCCAATCGGGCTATAAGGGTTACTTCCGCGCTCGCCTGGCACAGCGACGGCAGGAAGCCAAAAAGGGCTACGTATCTCCCTACGACTTTGCCGATGTATACATCCGGCTTGGCAACAAGGAGGAGGCGCTCAAGTGGCTCGAATTAGCTTACGCTGATCGCTCTTCCTATTTAGCCAATGTACAAATTGAGCCGCGCTTTGACTTCCTCAGACCCGACCCACGCTTTCAGGAACTGGTTCGCCGCGTGGGCCTCGCCGACGTGCGCGTTACTTTCATCTCCGACGACGTGTTGGCGAAGTCGAAACTGATGAGTTCGCAGCGCTAAGTCTGCGCATCGATTCACTGGAACACGTAAACCACCCCCTGGTTGGCAGTTGTCCCTACGGTGGCCAAACCGCCCACGCCGAGGGTGCTACCGTCGGCGCTGATGGAAATCTTCGTTCCAAAAGATTCCGCCGGTGTAACCGATTGGCCTCCGATGGCCGTTCCTGAAAGGGCGCTCAGCCCCTGAGTCTCGTTGAGCAAGCCAAGCCACCCGCCTGGAGGTCTCTGAAAGACGTAGGCTTTCCCGGGGATGCTAACTCCGAAACCAGACGCACCGGCCACAATCGTGCTGCCATCGCCGGAAATGGTGGCAGAGAATCCAACTGCATCTTTGTCCGAGCCATGCTGCGCTTCCAAGGTAGCGTCTGCGGGTTTGGAGGCCCAGACGCTGGGCGCTCCAGGATTAACGAATACAAACGCCGCTCCGGAATGGCACGGCTGTGGTGAGCAACCGGCGAAGTTATACGCGCCACCCACCACCGTGTGGCCATCAGCACTAATGGCTGTCGACCAACCCAAGGAGTCGCCATTCGTGGGTAGTGGTTCTGTCAGAGTGGCAGTGGCGGCGGCGGTAGTTTGCCAGCCGGTGGAGGGCTTGGCAAAAACAAAAACAGCACCCGCCGTGTTGTTACCGGCCTCTGGTCCTGGACTTCCGGCCACGATGGTCTGGCCGGCTTCATCCATGGACAGCGAGAGGCTCACGGTGGGAGTTTGGCTTACCGTCAGTTGTGCATCTTCAGGCTTCGATGACCAACCGGCTGCAGGTTCGCTATAGACATAGACCGTTCCACATAGCAGATTGGCTGCTGTGAAATCACAGGGAGCTCCGACAGCCACCGTATCACCATTCCCGTCCGTGGCAACCGAAAGCCCAATCCTATCGCCGCCTTTTGCTTGCGCGTTGGATGCGCTGAGCGTAGCCGTGGTTTTGAGCGCCAGGGTCCAGTCGGGCCGCGGTGGAGTGGCAGTGTTGTCAGTGGCCACGTAGACGAAGCCGTGTCCTTGGCAGACGGCATTGGCGCAAGAGCCAACCACGATCGTGCCACCATCGCCGCTGATGGCAACGGACGCCAGCCCTTTATCCGTATTGCTGAGCTGGGTCGCCTGCGACCAGTTTCCCTGAGCATCTCTTTGAAACACAGTCGCGAGCCCAGTTGATCCGTTCCCGACCACCGCAATACTCCCATCGGCATCGAGCGCGATGGATTCTCCAGCCGAGAAGATGGTTGGTGAAACGATCACCAGGCTCAATGCCTGGCTGACGGCAATGCGATTCGTCGAATCGGCAACCTGGAAGGTCAAAGTTGTTGTTCCAGTCGCGGTGGGAGTCCCACTCAGCGTTCCTCCAGAGGTAAGAGAGAATCCGGAAGGCAATGTTCCCACGACGACCGACCACGAGTATGGAGGCGTCCCTCCAGTTGCCTGTAACGTGGTTTGCGGATATGGGATGCTGACGGTTCCCCTGGGCAGCGAAGTAGTGGTTACCGCCAGGGGTGATCCCGGCTGCGTGATGTTAACGGTAAAGGAGTGGCTTCCACTCAGCGATGGACTGGAGGAATCACGAGCTTGAATGGTGAAAGTTGATGTTCCTGGTGCGGTTGGAGTTCCACTGAGGACTCCTCCGGCACTCAAGGCGAGTCCTGGAGGCAAGGTTCCAGTGCTGACCGACCACGTATAAGGCGTTGTTCCTCCGGTGGCTTGTAGTGAGGTTTGCGTGTATGGAGTGCCGACGGCCCCGTCCGGGAGCGAAGTGGTCGTGATGGCGACCTGAGGTTGGATTATGGTGAATGTGAAATCCTGGCTCACGGACTTGTTTGGTTGATCTGTGTCAGTGACTTGGATGGTGACAGTAAATTGTCCCGCCACGGTGGGGGTTCCGCCTAGCAATCCAAGTGCCTCACCCGCGCCGGCCTCGGTGGCCAGGCTCATCCCCGCGGGAAGGGGTTTGGAGTTCGCGGCCAACGACCAATGGTATGGTGGCGTTCCGCCCTTGGCTGCCACGCTTGCGTTGTATATCTGCCCCACAGTGCCATTTTGCAGCGTAGGCGATGTAGTTATTGCCAGGGGTCCGTTGTGTCCACAAGATGAGAGCGATAACGCCGCCAGCAATGACAAGATCAGCCTACCTACGGCCGGTGCCCTGCTGCCTCCCGCATAAGTGTTGTCCTTTTTGATGCAATCCATTTCTCCCCTCCGCGCCGAGGAATCTTTTGTCCTACCTTGTTCAATACAGCCCACCTGCGGGAATCTGCCGCTTTAACGGTCGTAACCCACGATGTCTCCACCGACATCCACATAGCCTGACTGGCCATTGTCATTGCCGCTTGCTGTTGGACTGCTCCAGAAGCTGTCGCCCGACTGCAGTCGCATCGCGTTGGCAACACCTTGCTGCTGCAACTGGAGAATCACGGCCTGCCCCAGGCGCTTCCAGAACCTGCGCCCGAGCGTTTCTCCGCTCTGACCCACATTGGCTGCGGCAGGCGATGGTTGGGGAGCGACCCTGGCTCCGCATCGGGTGCAGAAATTGTTCTGTTGCTGGAGCGCGTTCCCACAAGATGTGCAGTACATATCCCTGATTCTCCTTTGTTCCTGCATTCGACTGCCGACGCGAGCACCCGAGTCCGGTAGCTGGCGCTGCAAAGAGTTGCGCGCATCAGGCGCCCGGCATAGTCGCTGAGACCAACCCTTGTTTAAAGCACCGGGCAAAGGCCTGCTAACAACTCGGTTCGGGTTGCAAGGAAATATGAAGCAAAGGCGGGGGGTAAAGTCTTTTCAAAGTCCTGACATTGTTATTACAAATTCTTCGCCAAAGATGGAAGACTGTCGTGGAGAGAGTTGGCTGCGGCCCTCAAAGGCGAGAAGTGGCGTTGTCCTAAAAACTTGCAGAACCCGTTCCGCGTTTGTTCGTTCGCGTAGCTGCTCAACCCGTGCCGTTTCCGTGCTGTTCCGGGAGTGTTACATCCAAAAGAGTGAAGTCTGGTGCCATCTGCTGCGGTGTAAGTTATTGAGTTTACGTTTTCACACGGATTCGAGTCCTACCTGAGGAGCCAATCTTTTTCGGGATTACGAGGCTCTGCGATCCGCCTGCGATCATGGGAATCGGCATTGTTTTGATGTGGGAGTACCACGGATCATCCATTCGACGCAACGAGAGAGCTGGCATCCCAGGTTCCAGCTATGGTTGCGCCCCCTCACCGCGGTATTTGAGGCGCAATCTTTGCATCTTGTTGCGCAAGCCTTCGCGACTGATGGCCAGGATCTCGGCGGCCTGCGTTTGGTTCCCTCCGGTTTCCTGCAGCACCCTAAGGATAAGCAGCCGTTCCATCTCCGACAGGGACATTGGCTTGACTGAGAAACTTGCAGAGTCTTCTTCTGTTTCAATATCGCCGCGGCCAGCAGTGCGGATCCTTTGATTCAGCGCATCAACCGGCAGGTGCGATTCCCCGGAAGAAAGCGCTACCAAGCGCGCCATCTCATTTTCCAACTCCCTGACATTGCCCGGGAATTGATAGGCGATCAGCGCTTCGATGGCATCAGCGCTCAACTTCAAGGCCGGTCTGGCCCATCGTCCTGAATAAGAATTTAAGAAATGTGTTGCCAGCAACGGTATGTCTGGTCTCCGCTCGCGCAGAGGAGGGAGTTGCAAGACTATACCGGAAAGCCTGTAGTAAAGATCACTACGAAAGCGCCCGGCTTCGACTTCGCGCTCCAGGTCGCGATTCGTCGCGGCGATAAAGCGGATATCCGCAAATTCCGGCTGCACGGAGCCAATCCTGGTGAACTCGCCTGATTGCAGAACACGAAGCAGTCTGGTTTGCAAATCAAGCGGCAGCTCTCCAATCTCATCGAGGAAAAGCGTTCCCCGATTGGCAGCGCCCACGATGCCCATCCGGTCGCGTACAGCTCCGCTGAATGCGCCTCGCAGGTATCCAAACAACTCCGATTCAATGAGGGTTGCAGGAACCGCTCCACAATTGAGAACCAGAAACGGGCCCGCAGTTCTCTTGCTGTGGCGGTACAGAGCCCGGGCAACTAACTCTTTGCCGGTGCCCGTCTCGCCCTGGATGAGGACAGGCAGGTCGGTCGCGGAAACCTGCTTAACCGTCTTGAGAAGGGCGATCATCCTTTCGTCCGCTGTGAGAATGCCATCGCCTTCACCCAAGCGCGACTCCAACTCAGACGCTCGTTTCCGAAGACGCTCCGCATTGATCGCTACTTTTAATCGGGGCGAGGACATGGAACAAATCTCGTCCAGAAGCCGGCGATGGTTTTCCGTAAAACCGTCGGCTTCCAGGCTCTCAAGGTAGAGGAGCGCGAAGGTCTCGCTGCTGGTTACCAACGCGGCGCACAACACCGAACGCAGATCGAGGCGGCGTACGCTCTTTTTGTCGCGGAATTGTTCCGAGGACCGGGCATCAGAGATCAGCAGTGTCTTTCCTGCCGCCAGCACTTCTAAAGCAATAGAAGTGCTCACCATCTCCTCAGCCTTGTCTAAAGCTTCGCTGCGAAAGTTGCGTGCTGCCGTCGCCTGCACGTTCGCGCCCTCGCGAACGAGGACGAAACCGCGCGTTGCACCCAGCGCATTGATCGTGAGATCGAGCAGATCGTTAAGCAGCTCACCGTACTCGCACTCACGCAACAGGCAGCAAGCGATCTGATGCAGGAGGCGTAGCTCTTCACTGTCAAAAGCTGCAGCTTGTTGGGGGGCGGCCACGCGGGCACTATACCACGCCGATCAGTCCTACCCGCCTTGGCCTTTGCATCCGGTCTGATTCGGGCAGGCTGGGTCTTTAGGCAGCCAATGGGCAAGGCCGCCGCCTGGACGGAATAAAGTTGTGTCCTGGCCCACTAAAGCGCCATCGGCTGTAAGCCAAGCGAAGGATAGGATTCGGCCGTATTTTTAGCGGCTTGATAGTCGTCACCAAGTTTGATTTGTGTAAACCAAGCCACTACATATGTTTAAACAAATTGACTTGGCTCGAAGGTAGCCTTAGCATTGCCAGTCTATGTCCGGTGCAGCCGCGGGCGCCTGGCGGACTTTCGGTCGCTATCGCATTGATGCGCTATTGGGAAGGGGAGGGATGGGCGAGGTCTATCTCGCCTGGGATCCCCTGCTACAGTGCAAAGTTGCCATCAAATTCATCCATCAGACTGAGGTTGAAGACACATCTTCCCTTGCGACTGTCCTGAAGGAGGCACGTATGGCCTCCGCTCTAAACCATCCCAATATCTGTGCCATCAAAGATGTGGTCGAGGCCGACGGCCAGGCTGGCATCGTGATGGAATACGTTGAGGGTCAGCCGCTGAGCAAAGTGATTCCGACCGGCGGCCTGGCTCCGGAAATCGTGCTGCTGCATGGCGCTGCGATCGCTGATGCTGTTGCGCATGCTCACGATAACGGGATCATCCATGGTGACTTGAAGAGTGGAAACATACTGATCTCAGCTGAGGGACAGGTTAAGCTATTGGATTTCGGGCTGTCGCGGTTCGTGAACGAAATCCAGGCGGGTGGAGCGATACCGCGGTTGCGAAGCTCCACTGGCTCATCCGTGGGCGGAACTCCTGAATATGTCGCCCCAGAAATCTTGCGCGGACGAGTCCCGGACCGTCGCAGCGACGTTTGGTCATTGGGTGCGCTTGCTTACGAAGCAGCCACCGGCAGGTTGCCGTTTGCCGGGTCGACCCATTGGGAATTAGCAACAGCAATCTTGCGCGATCCTCCCGCTCCGTTGCCAACCAACATGCCGCCGGGCTTGCAGGCGATTATCCTGCGCTGTCTGGCTAAAGATCCTGCGCAGAGGTATCAGAGATGCGGTGAGTTGCGCGCTGCATTTGAGGCGCTGGGATCCGCCACTGAACGCAAACCTCGCCGGCTGTCTGTGCAATTGAAGATCCTCATCCTTGTGCTCCTGCTCGCGATTGCAGCAGCCGGGACGCATTACGTCGACACCTGGCTCAATCCACCGCTCGATTCGGTTGCTGTCCTGCCCCTCGCCACCAACACTGTCGACATGGAATACATGAGCCAGGGAATTACGGAGAGCATCGCCGACAACCTGATGCAGCTGCCCAAACTCAAGGTTTACCGATATGCGGGCAAGGAGACGGACGCGAAGCGGATAGGAAACGAGCTCGGAGTGAAAGTTGTTGTGACCGGACAGCTCGTGGTGGGTCATGAAAACATCTCCATCAACATTGAGTTGTCGGACGCCACTGATGGACACGGGCTATGGGGAAAGCACTACGAACGGCCCGCATCCCAGGTTATAGACTTGCAGGAGCAAATAGCCTCGGAGATAGCTGAAAACCTAAGGCTGCAGATGACTGCGGCGCAACGCTCATTGGTTACAAACCGTTATCCGGAAAACTCGGAAGCCTACAACGAGTACATCCTGGGACGTCACTACTTTCGTAAGCGGTTCGCAGGAGGACTGCAGCTGGCAGTGCAACATTTTAATCAGGCAATCCAGGACGACCCAAACTTCGCCTTGGCCTACACCGGCTTGGCCGACTCGTATGCATTTTCCAGCCTCATTGGCGGACCCGAAATCGCCCCACCAGCGCAGGTCATGAGCCAGGCCACGGACAATGCCCGCAAAGCCCTGCAATTGAACCCTTCATTGGCGGAAGCACATGCCTCCCTTGGCCATGCACTACAGAACTATGACTGGGACTGGGCCGGCGCGGAGCGAGAATACCGGGAAGCGATTCGTCTAAATCCCAGTTATCCACTCGCACACCACTGGTACGCATTCCTGCTGATGGAAACGGGCCGAACACAGGAAGCTTTGAACGAAGCCCTTGAGGCCAAAAAACTAGATCCTACCGATATGGCGATCAGTGCAGGGCTATGCCGCCAGTATTTCCTCGCTCGACAGTATGATCGGGCAGTTCAAGAGTGTCTCAGCACGCGGCAGATCGAGTCGACATACTTTCCCGGGCAGCTTGAACTGGGAATGGCTTACGAACAGCAAGGTAAGTTTGACAAAGCCCTGGCGGAATATCAGGGAGCTAAAGCCTCCATTCAGACATTGGCCACGCTCGCCGGAACTCCTTCCGCAGGCGAAACGCCCAGCATCGAGGCTTTGCTTGGGCATCTGTACGCCATAACAGGTCAGACCGCTAAGGCCAAACAAGAGTTAACGGTTTTGCAGCAGATGTCGCAGGCGAGATACGTTCCTCCTTCCTACTTCGCGATCATCTATGTTGCATTGGGCGACAAGAACAGTGCGTTCGCTGCGTTGAACCAGAGCTACGGACAGCGTTCTGAGCATCTCCTCTATTTGAAAGTCGAACCACTGATCGATCCCCTGCGTGCTGATCCGCGCTTTGCCGACCTCGTGCATCGGGTAGGTTTGCCCGACTAAGACGAACCAATCTTGTCCTGAAAGGTCGTCCAGTTGCGCCGACGCCCTGCTTGTCATCGTCGACTTTTCATAGACGTAAAATGACAGAAATCCAGGCTGTTACTCGGCTTTCATTCTTGCAGTGGCCTGCAGCACGAGGGACTCAGCCGCGGACGCAATATCGAGAAGCGATTGGTCGGAGACAAGCCGGTGCATAATGCGCCGGGGATGCTTGACTGCGGCGTGGGTCATCGAATCGCAGAACAAGAGATCGATGGCGCCAAGGTCAGCCGCCGATAACAGTAGAAGTTCTTCCGAGCTGTTAGCTTGCTGCCCTCCATCGGCAGGAGGCGCTGTTTCAGGGGGCAAGAGCTTTCTTTCCGCCATCACAAAACTTCTAGCGCCTGAGCCAGTTGGGTAATCTTTCACCTCGTAATGCCTGATTGATGGCCGTCCATCCCGGTTGTTTGGAGTTGGAAATTCCATTAGAAATGTGTGCAGTGAGTGGCGCACGCCGATAACCGGGGCTAACAAGCCGGTGGCTGTTTTCAGGAATGCAGGGCTGACGGACAGCACTCCGATGGCTGAGGGCTGGCTGAGGCGTCGCACCAGGTCGAGATGGCCTTCTGCCAGCGAGTAGGTGAGAGGAACAATGCATCGATTCCTGGATGGGATACACTCCAGCCCATCTACGAGATAGCAGGGCGCAAGCAATACAGCCCCAATGGCCGAACTCGGATCCTGTTGCAGCCTGGAGACGGTGTACGCCGGAGGGGCCTGCCCGATCGCACGGCGAATCTCTTCGCGCATGAGGTATCCAATCTCCTTTTCCGGCTCGACGATCAGCAGATGATCTGGTGGTTCTGCCAACAACCGCTCGCGGATTCGGGCAGCAAGTTGTTGCAGCGAATAAGCGTGTTCACGCGCAAACCGCACCATGAGATCGATCAAATCGTCCAGGTTCCCAACTTTGCCTCCGTCCTTTTTCACGCCTCCGGCATGCTGGACGGCGACTACCCGGCTGCCGCGCCGGTTCACGAGCCACCCTTCTTGCACCAGGTCGGTATAGACATGGCTCACGGTGTTGTGGTGGACCTTGAGCTGGCGAGCCAATTCACGAACACTCGGCAAGTTGTCACCCATCGATAGCTCACCGGTGCCCATCAGAAAAATGATCTGCTCATGCAGTTGTTCGCGAACAGGCACTTCACTCAGCTTATTAATGTAGATCCTCATCTGGATCATCCGGTCCGGCACGACAGAGCGTACTCCCAATATCATCCTCCGCGCAAACCACCCGCCGGAAAAGCGCAGATGTGACAGTTAAGAAACTGTCACGCGCACCGTAGCGGGACGACACGATGAGCTATTAATGTTGCGCCCGAAACGTGTTCCTGTAATGCAGCGGACGTCGCAGGCTGAGATGGCGTGACGTCGCCTTTGGCAAAGCGCATGCATTAGTCATCAACGTTGGCTGCCACACGATCTGGTAATACTGAAAAATCATGCAGTTAGCAGACGGGTACTACCAGGTTCCGGCAGAGATTCTGGCAGGTACCGCCAGAAATCTGGGCAGACTTCATTGGAAATCGCGGGTTGTTGCGGGATCGAGTGTGTCTGCTCCTTCCATCGAGCGGCAGTACACAGCAGGCTGCGGCGTCAGTACCTGGCGTCCAGTCTCTGCTCTCGCATTGCCAATGGGTGACCAGGGTCCATGCTGACTCGCCTGCTTCGGGGGTCGAGCCTGGAAGGAGGATGTTGATAATGCACGGAAATTCGAAATATGCAGCAGCGATTGTTTCCCAGAGGCGCAGGAGCAGCGGACTGTGCGGAGCCATGATCGTGTTAAGCCTGCTGCTCTCAGGTTGTTCCATCAAGAAAGTGGCAGTCAACAAGCTTGGCAACTCACTGGCAAACAGCGGCACGACCTTTTCAGCCGACGATGATCCGGATCTTGTGGGCGAAGCGCTGCCTTTCAGCCTGAAGCTGATGGAGAGCCTGTTGGCGGAGAGCCCGAAGCATCGTGGCCTGTTATTCGCTGCCAGCAGCGGGTTTACCGAGTATGCATATATATGGGTGCAGCAGCCGGCAGAGCAAATTGAGGCCGAGGACGTGGAGAGGTCACAGGCGTTGCATGCCCGGGCGCGACGCCTCTACCTACGGGCGCGTGACTACGGCCTGCGTGGTCTCGAAGTCAGACACCCGGGCTTCGCGCGCCGGCTTCGGGAAAATGGCAAAGCGGCGACGCTCGGTATCACAGCAAAGTCTGATGTGCCCTTGCTTTACTGGACGGCAGCGTCATGGGGGCTGGCCATCGCGAACGCAAAGGACAATCCCGACCTCATTGCCGATCAGCCGCTGGTCGAAGCTCTGATCGACCGCGCCCTGGCTCTTGACGGCAACTATGACCACGGCGCCATTCACGGGTTCCTGATCTCCTATGAGCCATCACGCCAGGGAACGCAGGAAGACTTTGCCGAGCGCTGCCGCAGGCATTTTCAGCAGCAGGTGGAGTTGACCGATGGGCAGCTGGCGGCACCCTACGTCGCGCTGGCTGAGGCCGTGTCCATTCAAAAGCAGGACCAAGCCGAATTTGAAGCACTGCTGAAGAAGGCGCTGGCCGTCGATGCGGACGGAAGACGGGAATGGCGGCTGAGCAACATCGTTAGCCAGCGCCGGGCGCGCTGGCTGCTCTCGCGTGAAAACGAGCTCTTTCTCCCCAAGGCGGGCGCTGCCAGGAAAGCGCCCGTGGATCTTTCCATTGCATTGCACGGCACATGGCAGGAGGTGCGGTGATGGTTTCGCAGCGAACGAAACGGCGGATTACAACGTTAGCAGTCGTGATGATGGTTGGCAGCTGGTGCCAACTACTGCGGGCACAGACAACCGTGCGCCTCGGCACCCTGGCACCGGGTGGTTCCATGTATGACCAGGAACTCCGGGTCATGGGGCAACACTGGAAGCAAGCGGGCGTCAACTTGGTGATCCACACCGACGGCACGCAAGGCGCAGAACCGGAAATGGTGAGGCGCATGCGCATCGGAGAGATCCAGGCCGCGCTCTTAACCGTGGGCGGCGTCGCCGAAATTGACAGCTCGGTGACTGCGCTGCAGGAAATGCCAATGATGTTTCGCTCCCTGGAGGAAGCGGAATACGTGCGCCAGCAATTGCGCTCCGAGCTGGACAAGCGGTTGTTTGAGAAAGGTTTCGTGGTCCTGTTCTGGGCTGACACCGGTTGGGTTCGCTTCTTCTCGCGCAATCCAGGTATTCACCCGGATGATCTATGCAAGAACATGAAGATGTTTGTTACCGCTGGTCCTGGCGGCGACCATCAAGTCGAGATGATGAAGGCCGGGGGGTGCCATCCGGTGCAACTGGACTGGAACGTGTTGGGTCACGCATTGCAAACCGGGATGGTGGATGCGGTTCCTACTTCACCGATGGTCGCGTTGGCCGGTCAATTCAACCTGGTGACACATTACATGCTTGAGGTGAACTGGGTCCCGTTGGTAGGAGCGTTGGTCATGAATCGAACCACGTGGGAGCACTTGCCCGCCGCAACCCGGGACACTCTGCGGAAGGCGGCCGAAGACACAGGCAAGACAATGCAGACCCGCAGCCGCAACGAGAGCGTGCAGGCTGTTGCCGCCATGCAGAAGCGCGGCATGCAGGTGCATGTCGCTACCCCAGCCGAGGAAGCGGAATGGCGTGCGATGGCGGAGAAGTTGTATCCCAATGTTCGCGGCAAGATTGTTCCCGCCGACATGTTTGATCGCGTCCAGGATTTGCTGGCGAAATATCGTACACCCGGGAGCGGCAAATGACCGCTGCCGCCGGTACCCAGTTCCGGCTCGCTGACCCTTCCGGAGACAGCGCTTCCCCCCGTTGGAGACGGCTGCACGCAACGGAGAATCTGATTCTCACGTTGGTGTTGATGAGCATGGCCATTCTGCCATTGTTGGAGGTGTTGCTGCGGAAAACGCTCCACACCGGCATCATGGGTGTTACTTCGATCGTGCAGCACCTTTGCCTTGCGGTGGGCATGATGGGCGGAGCAATGGCTGCCCGCGACAACAGGCTGCTGGCCCTCTTTACCGTTCGCGAATCTGTCTTGCCGCCGCGGTTTCGTTCCGCCGTTCATCTGTTCACGGGAACCATCTCTACGCTGGTGACGCTACTGCTGGCGTTCGCCGGTTTCCAATTTGTGCAAGCTGAACGCGCCGGCGGGGGCACAGCATTCTATGGCATCCCGCAGTGGATCCTGGAGATGGCTCTGCCGGTTGGGTTTGCCGCCATCGCTTTCCGTGTTTTGATGCATTTGCCCGGCAACAAGGGCATGCGTGCGCTTAGTGCGGTGCTCTCCGCAGCGCTCGTATTTGCGATCTCACAAATCCCAGGATCGCCAACCACGATTGTCATAGGCATGGTGCTCCTCGCATCGGCAACAGTTCTGGGAGCTCCTGCGTTTGTGTCGCTTGGCGGAACAGCACTATTGCTGTTCTGGTGGGTGGACCAGCCGATTGCTTCCATTTCGGTTTCGCACTACTCGCTGGTAACCAATCCCGCGTTGCCCAGTCTCCCTTTGTTCACGCTGGCCGGCTTCTTACTGGCAGAGAGTGGAGCTCCTCGCCGCCTGGTCAGAGTGTTCTACGCATTGTTTGGCAGTCTTCCCGGCGGGGCGTCGATTGTGACGGTTCTGGCTTGCGCCTTTTTTACCTCCTTCACCGGAGCCTCAGGAGCAACCATCCTGGCTTTGGGTGGGCTGTTAATGCCGATTCTGATCGACTCCGGCTACTCCGAAAAAGATGCGCTTGGGTTGGTCACCGGAGCCGGAGCATTAGGGATCCTGCTGCCGCCGTGTCTCCCCCTGATTCTCTATGCCATCGTGGCCCAGATTCCGATTCAGCAGATGTTTCTTGCCGGAGTTGCTCCCAGCCTATTGCTGATGGCTTGTACCGCCGGCTGGGGCGTTTGGCGAGCGCGTCGCGTTGGCGTGCAACCGCGGCCGTTTGTCTGGGGCGAAGCCGCAAAAGCACTGTGGGTGGCAAAGTGGGAGCTGTTGACTCCACTGGTTGCTCTGGTCGGCATGTTCGGTGGCTTCGCTACTCCGGTCGAAGCGTCAGCCATGACCGCGTTGTACGTGTTCCTGGTGGAGGTTTTTATTCATCGTGAACTGAAGCCGTTCACGGACGTCCCAAGGGTTGCGACCGAATGTGGTTTGCTGATCGGCGGCGTGCTTCTGGTTCTTGGTGTTGCTCTGGGGCTGACCAACTACATGGTTGACGCGGAAGTGCCGGCGAAGGCCGTGTCCTGGACGACTGCCGTGGTGCATTCACCCTTGCTTTTCCTCTTGCTTCTCAATTTGTTTTTGACCCTGGTGGGCTGCCTCATGGACATCTATTCCGCCATCGTTGTGCAGGTGCCCTTGCTGGCGCCTTTGGGTGCGGTTTTTGGCATTCCGCCGGTCCACCTGGGAATTGTCTTCCTGGCCAACATGGAACACGGCTACCTGACACCCCCGGTCGGATTGAATCTCCTATTCGCCAGCACGCGTTTCCGCAAGCCCGTACCAGAGGTTTTGCGGGCAGTGCTGCCTATCATCATCCTGCTTACCGTGGTGGTGCTTCTGATCACCTACGTGCCCTGGCTTACAACGGCTTTGCCAAACTGGCTGGGAAAATGAATTTACTCCCGATCGACTCATTCGCAGGCAAAGCGTTTGTATCCTGGACCGAAGGGAGTTCCCAATGAATGTATGGAAGCTGTTGGCTCCGATCGGCTTGCTTTTGTCTTTGAGCGCCTGCGGACCTGAGCCTACCCTGAACCCCCTGTTTAGCGAAAACGACATTGTTATCGATGATGACGTCGTAGGTACATGGGTGAGCAGCGATGCGACCGCGGATAATATGAATCAAGGTCGTACTCTCACGTTCACAAAGTTGGGGAACAAAGCTTACGAATTTATATTCCCTGGGGACGAAGAGGGGAGCAAATTCAGATCCGAAGTCCACTTGGTTCGCCTCGGGAAGTTCCTCTTTCTGGATATGTATCCGGCTCAATCAGATTCAGGCGAAGCAAGGCTAGCAAATGGCCCCCAGGCATCCCCAGAAGCCAACGTGCATTTTTTTGGCCGGATCTGGATCGAGAAGCAGTTCGTGCGCATCGCGCTCCTGGACGATAGATACGCGGAAAGGATTGCAGCCGAGAAGAAACTGCATTTCGTATCGGTGGAGGGTGAGACCGTTCTGGCGGCTTCGACGAGAGAACTGCAAGAGTTCGCCCTTCAGCACGCAGAGGACACCAAGGCATTTTCCCTCGAAGTAGCAATGTGTCGATCGGGCGTGCCGGCTGACGACTGCGCGACGGCCATTTTCAAACAAAAACTCGCGTTAAACGATCCTGAGGCCTGGGATTCTCTCGGACAGAAATATTCGCGCGCGGGACAAGAGGACGAAGCGCTTGCAGCTTTTCGCAGAGCAGCCAAACTTGATCCCAGCGGTGGCAGTGATCTTCATAACTATCACTACGACATCGGTCGGGTTCTCTTGAAAAAGGCGCAATATGAAGAGGCACGCAGCGAGTTTCTGGAAGCACACCGGTTGCGGCCGACCGACTCAACTCCGGACCATCATATCGGCGTCACTTATTTCCTGGAGGGCAGGTTTGAAGACGCTGTTCGCGGATTTAAAACCGACCCCTGGGACGCCTCGTGCGCCGATCAAGGCTGCCCCGCCCGGGCGCACTTTGGTGGCCGTTATCGCGACCATCGAGCGATTCTCGCAACATTGGCCCTGAGGCATCTGGGACGGAGCGAAGAAGCCAGGGCAGAGTTGAATGCTTACATACAGCTGGATCTTGCCAAGTACTGCGAGCACCCAGAGTGGGAGTCGCTATTGCTGAACTACGAGGCAGGCATGGCGACTGAGCCGGAGCTGATTGGCAAGGCCGAAACCTTGGAGGAAAAATCCGACGCCTTCTTCTACGTTGGATACGAATACCTTCTAAAGGGAAACAGGGGCAAGGCGCGAGAATACTTCCAGAAGACGGTGGATACCAAGGTTGCAGATTCCGACGAATACGCCGCAGCGCAGGCCAGACTTAATTTGAACCTAAAATGACGCTGGGAAACGAATGAATACAAAACAAAATGCTAAAAGCCCGAGTGCGGGCTCGCGAGATCCTGACTTCGAAACTCGAGAAAGGCAGGATATCGCGATGACTTTGTTTCCAACACCGGCCGCGAGTGCGTCTGTGAAGCCGCCCTCTAGCGGCTTGCCCCCGGCTGGGGACCGAAGACGAAGTCCGTGGCTCTTGCGACTCGCAGCGGCGATTATGGCTTCGCTTTGTCTGCTCTGCTTTTGGAGCACTCGACATCAGCGTGACAATGGCAGCGAAATCTTGTTGGCATTTACTGCTTCATTCGCCTTTTACTACGCGTTACTCGCAGCCGGCGCATTGACCCGCCTGGAGGGCAAGTCCCTGGTTCCGCGCCTGGGCCGTGTGGGGGCGGTCATGACTGTAACCTCCCTGGTAATGATCGCGGTTGCAGTGTGGGCGACGATGGACAATGAGAACGACGGTTTGGAGTCGATACCTGTTTGGTTCACACCCATGGTGACTGCCTGGGTTGTCTTCAGTGGTGTCAAAGCCCTTGCTCCGACCACGGAAGTCGAGGACTTCCGCGTCTCGCGCCTCGGCAGTTTTTTGCACCGGTTCTCGAAGGGAGCCTCTCGCGTCCTGTTCCCAGCAGCGATACAAGGACTGGGCATGCTGCTGATCTTCGTTGCCCCGTGGCTGGGACGCGACTCGCTCGCAGAATCGTTTGCTGCCCTGCAGTGGATCACTTCCAGCTCATATGTCTCTTGGCAGTGGGCACCTGCGGTGCTGGTGCGCGAATCAGCCGGCAGCGCCGTTTTTGGGCTTGCGTTCGCGTTAGCTTTATTCACGGCGTGGCGTATTGGGCAAAGCCTCTGGCGACGCCGACTACCTCGGCAATCAATGCTTGCCGGGTACTTTGCCCTTTTGTCGGCTTTCCTGCTCTGCTATACGCAACTTGATGCGTTTTATGCGATTTTAGGGCTGCACGAGGTTGCATCGCCGCCCACTCTCTATGCCGCATGGCTGGTCTCTACGCTGGCTTGCCTGGTCATCATTGGCACCGCCGGTATGCATGTGCGGAGGGCAGATTCACAGCGAGTCCTCTACCTCGTCATGCTCGGTTTTCCAGTCCTAATCATCACCAGCGTCTGGCTTTCTGTTTTGGTTTTGGATAGATACGTTGGTGGAGCCGCGACTTACTACCTGGGGAGCGGGGTGCTCGCATGGGGATGGCTTAAGGCAAACTGGGGAGACTGCAAATGCAATCGACATCCGCCACACCAACTCTGAAACGATTCGTGCTTTTGCAACACTGGGGTGTAGCGGGTTGTGCTCAGACATGAGGTATATCGGTGTGAATCTGGAATAGTTCGGCTCCGGTGGTTTCGGCGTGAGGTGCTAACCGTGACAAATCTCGCGATTCTGGTCATTGCAATTGCATGTGCGGTTTGGTGGAGCCAACCAAATTTCGCAGCACCGAGGGTCGGCGGATGGATGCTCTTCTTCTGCGTTGCGCTGACCGTTGGGCAGCCTCTGCTTACATTGACAGTCTTGCTTAATGACCAAGTGATCCCTGGTGCCTGGCTGACAAACCTGGATCTGCTGACCACGTCAACAGTGGTTCTGGGCGCTGTAACTGGCTTCAAGTTGTGGCGCAAAGACCCATCAGCTCTCGGGTGGGTCGTCGGCTATCTCTGCTACGGATTGGGCGCATGTTTGATATTCGCATGGAATCGACCAGCACGAGATTCAGATCCTTGATCGAACCAGGGTGTAACAGGGCAAAGTATCTGGAAACTGCAGGACCGCTTGATCGAATGAGCTGTTGAAATGCGCTGCAGAGCTTGTGGGCGCTATGATTGCCACGGGAGGCAAGCTCGATACCGAAACACAGCAACACATTATTCAGCGTGTAACGCCGAGTGTCTGAGTAGGAGCCTGTTTTGCGCATGCATCCAGGTAGGAGCGCAAGGTCTTGGCTAATTCCGGCTTGAGGCGGAGGGCGTTCGCGCAGTGATAATGGATGATGTCTGGCCCCTGACCCCAGGTAGCGTTGTGCGCCGCAGCCAACAGATGGGCCTGGGCCAGAGTAGCGGGTGCGACTTCAACGGGCACATCCTTCAAACGACGCCAGGATTGTTTCGGGCAATCTAAGATCCGCAGCAGATGTTCGGCTGCCGATGACATCGCGACCATTGTGCCTTCTACCGTGAGGTGACAATAGTCGTGAAATAACCTGCGGTCTGGGAGAGCGCCTCCAAGGTGCTCGGAAAATTGTTTGGGGAGGTCTACAAGCGTGATTCCCTCTTTCGGCGCAGACTTGCGCAGAGTCTGCTGTACGACACCGTAACAACGCGGGGAGCAGATGCCGGGAAGCGAGAGAGACGTGTCGCGCGCCAATTCAAAGAGCTTCCTCGCATCCTCCATCCGTCGCTCGAAGAACAGACAGCGCGCCAAGAGGTTCGGGCCAATGGGGTCGGTTCCGCCCGTCAGCTCCATCATCTGCCGCGCGAGCCGCGCAACCCCTTCGCCATTTCCGTCCTGCATCGCTTCTTCAGCGGCGGAGCGGGCTGCCCTCCATGCCCGTGCTGTTTCAGGAGTTCGAAACAAATTGGGTCCGGCAAACTCCGGGCGCCAGTCCGCCAGATTGAACTCGGGCAGGAGAAAGATGATTGGAAGATTGTGATGTCGTGAAAGATCTCCCAGCGCGCGCAAAATTCGGGCTGCGTTTTCTGAGGTTCGCTCCTGAATCAAGGCGATGACGGAATTCCAGTCACGTGTCCATCTGAGGGTCCGGGCGATCTCCTCAGTCGCGATTGGCGCGAACCCGCGCCGTGGGTGCCAATTATTACCGGCAAAGACGACATAGGCGTCGGGTTGTAATCGCAGCGCGGATTTCGCCAGGAAAAGCAGCTCATCTGCCGATTGATCGATGCAGGCTAGATCAATAATCTCAACTGCATCGATTCCCGCCGCGTTCTCCAGAATCGACCGCAACGCCATCGCCGGGTTAAATTCGGGATCATAAAAATATCCGCGAGCGACTGATTCGCCGAGCAATACGATTCTCTTGCGCCGGCCTTTTGGCTCGATCCGTTCGACGTCAGCCCACAGGCTGCTCTGCGTATCTTTTGCCCTACGAACATAGGCCATGCCGTTGGGTTCGGGCTGCGGAAACCATATTCCCACATTCGCATCAACTGCGCCTTCCGCCATCCCATGTCGATGCGCTGAGGGGTCTTCCTGTAATAGCCCTTCAAAGCACTGTGGCAGTACTTCCAGGCGTGAAGCCGCGCTGACCCGGGCCGCTATTCGCGCGCTCAAATTCTTGTTCTGATCCGTTGGTCGAAGCATGGGCTGCCGTCCCTTTATGCCAGCGTATACACGCTGTCAGTGATTGCCTTCTGCGGTACACGGTTCTCGCGGAACAGGGATTCCAGCGTGTTCAGATCCTCGGAGCGATCAATCAGAAAATCGCCGAGGACGAGGCCGTCCAGACGGGAGCGCACAAAACACCGAAGCGCCTCAGCCGGAGAGCACACAATAGGTTCATCGCGCATGTTGAAGGAAGTATTGAGCAAGATGGGACAACCTGTACGTTGATCGAACGTTCGTAGGAGGCGATAGAAGGTGGGGTTGGTCGCGGCATCCACAGTCTGGATTCTGGCGCTCCCGTCCACATGCGTAATCGCCGGCAAATCGATTGTGGAACGAACCTGGCAAGTCTCCAACATGAATGGGGAAGGATGGTCCAGGTCGAAAAACTGGTTCGCCTTCTCCACCAACACTGCCGGCGCAAATGGACGAAAGGACTCGCGCATTTTGACCAGAGCATTGATGCGGTCGCGCATCTCCGCGCGCCTGGGATCAGCCAGAATCGAGCGTGCTCCCAGGGCTCGCGGTCCGAATTCCATGCGCCCGTTGAACCATCCAAGTACCTTGCCCTCAGCCAGGCGGTCGACCGCAGCCGACAGCAGGTCCTGCTCCCTGCCGCGAAAGTCCTGAAAGCGCAGCGGCGTGGAAGAAAGGAGTTTGTAAATTTCCTCTGCTGAGAAAGATGGGCCAAGAAACACATGACGCAATGCTTCCCGGGGAACACCTTGGCCGGTAAGTCGAGCCTGTGCCACGGCGGCCGCTCCCAAGGAGGTTCCCGCATCTCCTGCCGCCGGCTGAACAAAAAGCTTCCGGAAAGGTCCCTCGCGGAGCAGCCTGGAATTGGCGACGCAGTTCAAGGCCACACCTCCGGCCATACAAAGGTTGTCGCTTTCGCATCTGCGGTGCAGATATCTGATTTTTTCCAGCAAGGCCTCCTCGAGAACGATCTGCAGGCTGCGGGCAACGTCCTGGTGGAATGCGGAGATTTCAGTTTCCCTTATTCGCGGCGGCTGGCCGAACAGAAGCGGGAGAGCATCGGAAAACATCCGGTGTTCGTTGTTGAAATCGAAATACTCCAGGTTCAGCCTGTATTGGCCATCGCCCAGCATTTCGATGAGGTGGTGGAGCTTGGCGACATGAGTCGGGCGGCCGTAAGGAGCGAGTCCCATCACCTTGTATTCGCCGTCATTCACGGAAAAACCCAAGTAGCTGGTGATTGTGCTGTACAACAGCCCGAGCGAGTCGGGAAAAACGACCTCTTCAAAAATCGAAATTCCTGATTGGCCGCCTTCTCCGTATGTGGTGGTGGCCCATTCGCCAACGCCATCTACCGTCAGGATCGCGGCGCGTTCGAAGCCTGAGTAGAAAAAGCTGCTGGCAGCATGAGCTTCATGATGGGTTGCGTATTGAATCGGTCCCATATAACCAAGGATGTCCCGGATTTCAAGCTCCGGCCGGCGCGCGGATCGCCACATCCTGGCCGCTGTGCCTGCATTGATGGATGGCAAACCAGACCAGACCTGTCGTTCGAGTTTCAGCTTCGGCTGCTCGTAGTATGCAATGCAGTCGATATCGGTAATGGACAAACCTGTCTGGTCAAGACAGTAGCGAAACGCAGCTTTCGGCAAGGAAGGGTCATGCTTGTTTCGAGAGAAACGCTCTTCCTGGGCGGCAGCAACGAGTATGCCGCCGCGCAGAAGGCAACAGGCGGAGTCATGATAGTACGCGGATAAACCGATGATATTCAGAGGGTGTCCTCGTGGTATGGACGAACACCATTGAGCTGTGCCGGACTACGGAGTCTTGGCTTTTGCTTTGCTCAGCTCAGCCTCGATCGCACCCCGGAGATTCTGCCAGGCAGGCCCCGGCATCATGCGTCCGTTCACGAACAATACCGGCGTGCCTGTCACTCCCAGTTCGATGCCTTCCTGGATAGAAGAATTAATCTCTTCCGCGGTCGCTTTTGTGGCAATGCAAGTATCCAGTTCCGCTTGATTCAGGCCTTTATCCTGTACGGCTTCCATAACCTTGGTCTTTAGATTCTCCACCGTGATTTCTGACTGATGCTCAAAAACCCAGTCATGAAACAGCCAGAAGGCTTCCGGCTTCTGCCGAAAAATGCAACGTCCGGAAATTGCCGCCAAGGTCGACCATGGGTGGCGGACGGCCAGCGGAAAGTCCTTGAAGACGACCCGAACCTGGCTGGGATATTTTTGCGCCAGGGTGGTGCGAACTACGCTTGCTTCCTGCTTGCAGAATTGGCATTCGAAATCAGAGAAGATTGCAACCACAACCGGGGCGTCTTCAGGTCCGAAAGCGGGCTGGCCGGCGATCCGAAGTTTCGAGCGGGTTGCGTCAAACGGATTCTTCGTTAGGTCCAGAAGCGAACCGCGTATCATGCGCTTCCCGTCCTTCGATACAAAGAATACTTCCTTTTGGCCGGCGGACCCCAGGTATCCACCCACGGTCACTTCATCGAATCCTTCCAACGCAGAAGGTCTGGGATCACTGATTTCTACCCGAATCTCGGGACCCCAGAGCAGCAGGTAGCGAATATATGATTCCAGTGCAGGCTTATCTAACCGTGATTGTGCACCGGCTGTTCCGCAGCACAGCACGGTACTAACAACTGCCGCAAACAAGAAGATGGTTCGGAGCACGCGACATTGTAGTCGGGCTTCCCGTACCATTGCAACCATAAACTAGTACCAGCTATGGAAGAAAAGTAACGTCGGGGCCCGACGCAACTAGCCTAAAGGTTGCACGTCAAGGTTGAGGTCGATGATGCTGTCCAGGGGGTGTCCACTAAAGGTTTGGGCAAGCTTGCGCAAGCGATCGGTCATGGTTATTCGCAGATAGTTATGACCGTACCATATAGGAAATGCCCCGGGAACAATTGCTCTCACGCAGAAAAGTCCGCGGGCTGCAAAGGCCGCATGGGTGATGTTTTTCAGCAACACCGGCAGCCCAAGCGATTCCATATGAGCGGCGATCTGTCGAACCATTTCTCCCAGGTCATCATGGCCGCAAGAATGAAAAAGCGAAGCTCGATCCACATCCAGTGAAGTAAGTTCCGGGTCGGCCCCAAAGTCGAGAAAGGATGTGCGTTCGAATACCTCATCCAGCATGTACAAGAGCCGGTGCTCCTCAGAGTTCACGATCTGCGAGGGATGGGCCAGCAGCTCCAGGGCGCGTTTTCTATCAAATTGGGGGCCAGCGGCCGCCAGCCCGGCACAAATGTCTTTTAAAGCGCTGAAAAGTGCCAGCTCACAACTCGGGTTGGCTGCCGCAGAGTGTACTGTCCGCGGGCCGTCCCCGTATTGCCGTACTGCCGCAACCGCGACTACCGGAATGTGTATGTCCGCGGTGATATGGAAAAGATGGATCTTGTAATTCGGATGGAGGTTACGCACCGCCAGCAGGAGCATCTGAAATGGTTCATAGCTGACCGATTCCGGCAGGATTTGAGCACAACGTCGACGCAAGTACCACATGGCCATATACGCGTCTCGTTCGATGAGTTCGAGCAGCGCGAACAAAGACGCCTCTTCCAGTGAATGCCCCAATGCGCTGCCATTGGTGGTAGGACGGATAAAAAAGGTTTCGCCTGCCAGGCGTCGTGTATTGAACCAAATCTCCTGGGCCGGCACCAGATGCCGCGTGCCTTTGTCAACCCGGTCTGCCCAAGTCCAATAGAGTGGGATCGTTCTGCTGTAAGCGGCGAGATGATTGGCCCGATCCGGCAGGGGCTGCGTGAAGAAAAGCAGCTCCGGATCAATAGCCTTGCTAAGACCGTCAAAAGAGCCGTGAACCAGCGCCTGTCCGGGCGGCTGAAAGATGACCTGGAATCGCTCGACCGCTTCACAGCGTCCAACATTCTTTGCCAGGTAAGGATGGAAGCTGTGTGCGCCGCACATAGCCTGTTCCGATCCCTGGGACCAGGCAACGCGTACAAAAGCACTCGCCAGCGGGGTTAGGGGAACCACGAGATGTTCATTCCGAAGGGGGCCAAAATCCGCTGAGAGCAGGTCCTCCAGCGGTGCAAAGCCAGGTTCACGCCAACCCTGGGAGGCGGAGCGAGACCGCAAGACGAATGGTTCGGAAACCAGCGTGGTATCGGCATCGTTCCTGGCTTCCGGATGAGTGTGGAGAACTGCCGTTCTGATTTCGCCGGTGCGGAAATCCATTGTGGCGACTTCTCCTGGTTTAACCTTACGCCAGAGAAGCAAGATAACGTCCAGGCATTCCAGAGGGTAGGGAAAGATCAACGGCTTACTGGAAAAGTACCGCAGAAAACTATGGAACGGCTGATAAGGATAGTCGTCGATGACAAAACGGCGAAGGGAGTCCAGGTGCGGGCCTGGCAGAGTCATTGGATCGTGGTAGAGAAAAGCCCGATGCAGATCGAGGATCAGGAACCACACCGGCCGGGCCGGGTCAGTGACTACCGAATCTTCCAATCCGAAAAGCGTGTCTACGTAAAAGGGAGTGGGAAGGCCACGATCAACCAACGATCCCAGATATTCACGGAGTCCTCGATGGTGATGGCCTGTGAGCGAAGCGCCAAATGAGATTTTGGGCAACTCAGAACCGGACCTAGAAGGCATCTATGCGCCTCATCCAAAGGTTGCGATCCCAGATCCGGGCGCGGTGCAAAAGCACCCTATGTTTACCGGAAACAGCGAGCGTGTCCTCGCCTTCTTCTACAAGCCGGACAAGAGCGGAGTGGCTTACAAAGGAGGTGAAGTCGGCGCCAATTTGGGGCGCAACCGCCTCTTTTGGATAATAGACAGCCCAAGTGAGAGCCAGCAGCAGGTCGCGCAGAGCCTTTTCGCCGATTAGGGAATAAGTCCTGTGCCCGGACGCTTCATAGGAAATACCGCCATGCGCCACGAGGGTTTGACGGGCGTTCAAGGTTGGAGTTCGAAGACGCAGGATACTTTGCAGGTAAAGTACATCCGCATGACCGGAGTGCACCTGTAATAGGTCGACTGCCTTGCTTTTTTTGGCCCGCTGTTTGCCTTTCGCGAAATGCATCTCGAGAGCCAGCGCACGAGCCGCTAACGGAGAATCGGCGACCGACCACGGACCACGAGTCATGTCCTCCGGTGTCAGCCGCACCACTGAAGAAACTCTTTTCTTCGCATTGCCAAAAATCGCTTGATGCGCGCGCATTGATCGTCTGTTCTTCCACAGCACAAGTTCTCTTAGAAACTCGAGGATCAGCTCATCGTATAAAAGGTCGCTCTTGATCCCGTACCGCGATATGTCGATGCAAAAGATGTTATGGTGCGCCCGAAGAGAAACCAGTGGGCATTGGTTCGCCGGCAACATCGTGATCAGACCAAGCTTTTTGGGGATCTCACTCCTGTCTGAGGGGCTGCGGCCGTTACATTCGAGCAACCGGAGAAGGCTGCCGCGATTGAAATCCAGATGATAGAGAGTGAATCGGCCTGGTTGCGGCGGCTCACTCCAATCCAGACGATTCAACAACCAACGGGCGTATTCCGCGCGGGTTGCAAGTTCGCCATCGTCTCGTTTGTCACGGCAATCCTGGCCTGGTTCAGCGAGAACATAGATTACCTCCCGCGTCTTTGGGCCGGCGCGTATGAGTTCATCCCGCAGATTTTCGGATCGGACAAAATAGATACAGCGGCGCGACTCAGGCGATCGCACGATCGGGCCGTCCAGCGATAGAAACACCTTCTCATTGCCGCACGAGATGACCGTGTGCGGGCGTTCACCGACCCAGGCACCCAGGAACCCACGGCTTGGCCCGTCATCTTTTGCGACACTGAGGGCAGCGTGTGAGACGGCGACCGCGCCGGCAGCTTCGAGCTTGAGTAGTAGATTGGTAGTTGCTTTCCGCAGGTGGTCAGGAACGCGCTTTATCACCTCGTTCAGGCTATTGCTGCCGTTGATATGCGGGCGGAGAGCGAGATACAAGCGGCCAAGGCCGGGAGCGCGCAGCGTTACAACACCACGTCGACTTACAGCGTGAACCTCATCGCTGTCGGCAATCACAGCGGCATCCGGTTTGAAGGAGACGGCTTCGCGCATGTTGTTAACCACTCAGCTTCCCAGCATGAATTCTGCAACACTGGTTTCCGTGTAGTAGTCGCTTGCGATTGTTCTGGCAAAATGGTCGGAGTCGCCACAGCCGAGAGCGCAGCCCCTGAGCCCCATTGCCGCAGCCACCAGATACATGGTCTGAAACAGAGTGCCGGCTTCCAGCAAGATAAGACGGTAAGCGATCGATTCGTATTTCCAGGCCGTTCGCCGGAACCGTGCTGAAATGATCAACAGGACGGGAGGATTCGCAGCAAGGCCCCCTGCGGCGTCCCGCGCATCAGAGAGCAAACGTTGCACGCTTGAGTCCAGCTCTCGAATCGGCACGAGGGCGTGCTCTGGTTCGCGATAAAGATACAGTCCGGGGTCACAGCCTTTGCACGCCGATACGGCAGCATACACGCGGAGCGGGTGGAGGCTTCCGCCGCTGGGATACACCTTCTGTATCGATGCCGAATCACCTTCCCCGTTCGCCTTGGTGATGCTGCAAGTTCGCTGTAGAAATTCTCCCAGAACCTCGATTCGCAGAGGACTCAGCAAATGTGAAGACCTGCGAGTGTGCATCACATGGTTAAACAGAGGTTTATCTACATCCTCAAATGGAGGCCGAGGAAGAGCCAACCATTTGCAGGTGCTGGTTGGCGGGGGACAGATCGGGGGCTCTGGGGGCACGCGCCTTCTCAACCTATACGTGCCTCCTATAGCTTTGTGGTTTCGACCCATTCGGCTGGAGGCATGAAAGAAAAGGTCGTGGACTTCCCAATGGCTGAGCGACGAGGTCTCTTCTTCCGCCAAGCCATCGGCGCCCACTCGGGTGAGTAGTCCAGCGTTGCCGCAGGTTTCTATGAACGATTTCACTGCGGCCCGCTGCTCTTCGGCAACAGCATCAAGCAGGGCGTCCAGCCGCCTGGGTCGATTCAGCGCCTCCAGGATCCTGAAGACCGATGCTCCCGCCACCGGGAACCGCTTATTTGTCAAAGGACTTTCCAAAACGAAGCCCTTGTCGCTGTTCCTGATCAGAACAAAACGTGAAAGCCGGTAGGTATCTTGCCAGTTGAGCATACATACTCCTGTTGCCGGGTCCCTCATTCCTGGCTAACGCGCCGCAGGGTCGAGACAGGAACGTGATACATCCACGCAATACGAGCTGGTTTTGAGCAGGCCAGCATATTACAATATCGCGATTGTTTGAAGGCCGATCCCAAACGTCAGTCGAGACGAACCTGCTAAGGACGAACACAAACGAGGGATAGAATGCTAGGTCAGTTCGTCCGAACGGGATGGTCAATGATCGTGATGCATGCCAGAGGTGCGTGCTGGGGGAAACTTGTCAAGCGGCTATAGCGCCAATGCTCTCGAGACTTGTGTCTGGAAGAACTACCACATTTATTGCACTGACGTGCAATATCTCCTTAAGAGCATCCTGCCGTTCTTGCAGCGAATTCAGCCGCAACTTCAGAGATGTTTCTTTGAGCGCCACTATGCGGGTGGACCCCACCTCAGGGTCCGGATGTGTGGAAGCCCGGCAGAGGTGGCCAGGGCAGAACAAGCGCTGCTTGAAATGACGAAAGCACACTTTGCCGCTCACCCGAGTGTGCACCAGAAGCGCTATTCGCCGGAACAAGTAAAGCTTTTGCTGGAAGCGGAGAATGAAGACATCGACCCTCAGGATCTCTCCTACCACGTCGATGAAGCTGCTTGCCGTCCTTACGAACGGCTGCAGCATCGCTTGGCGTCGGATGCTGCTGTGCACCTGCTGGAAGATTTTCTTCAAGACTCAATGCCCCTTGTGGCCGCCATTCTGAGTTCAAAGCGTGCTCTGCGGGTGGAGATACTCAGGCTGTATTTTGCGCACGCCCTTTGCATCACCGGAGAGGTCCCTCGCGGCTGCGTAGCCTATAAGTCGCATTGGGAAGGATTCGCTTCACTGCTTTCGCAGCGCGCCATCATTGCCAGGATTGAAGAAAGCTACGTTCGCAACCGAGATGCAATCATCCGGCTCATGCAGGATGTTCAAGCCGAATACCAGAGTCGCTGCTTATCCCATGACCCGGTCCTTAGAGAATGGGAGCGACTAAGCAAGGTGTATCGCCAAAAGACAGAAGCAATCCTCAGGAGCGGACAGCAAGTCACGCATCAGCCCAGCAGCGTTGAAGAAGTACGAAACGCGAAGGAGAAGATCCGGGCGAAAATGGTAGTGGAAAGCAAGTTTGTGGACACCCTTTTTGGCGATGAGAGATTCCTGGCGCTGATCCGGTTTCAACCGCGCTTTCTGTGGCCCCGAGTGATGACGAATTTGCTCTATCAGACAGTGTCGGCTGCCGGTCTTCCTGTGATCGAGAAAATGTCTATGTGCTATTTTGCTCACCGTGCAGCGGAAACCTATTGGAACTGCGATTTGACGGAGATGCTCGAGGAAACAATACAGGATGTGGTTTCCTTGCATGCGCACCGGTTAGAAGGCACTGGAGCCTAGCAGGTGGGCGCCAAGGTTCTTACATCAACTCCATTGCACACTATTTGGTGATGGCATTTTGCTAGATACTTCGGGTATACTCACCGGCCAGGAGGACCTAGCATGCAAGATAATGGCTTGCTGGAACTTGATCTAAAGGGCCTCGAAGTTGAAGAGATAGAAGTATTCCTGCAGGAAGGAAGCAAGGGGGTGCCAGCACTCGGTGCATCTTGTAGCACAATCTGTTATTGGCTGTGTTGCACACCCTCATGTAATGCGCAACCTATCGAAGAAGCAAAGCAACAACCAAGTGTAGAAAGCTCCTTGGAAATTCCCGAGGACTAGGTATCCCCAAGCGGCACGAATACCAAGGTGTTCGTGCCGCATCTACATCCTCAAGCCAACACACCCATCCACTGACATCTGTGGCTGCAGAAACGGAGCCCGCCGCTATGATACGTGCGCGGATGGAAGCGTACGTCAGCCTAGATCCTCAAGCGTGCGAGCCAGCAGATAGGCAACATAGGCTTCTTCGGATATCCGAAGTCCAAGCCGATTGTTTGTCATATGGAGGTAGGCAGCCAGGAGATTGTTGGTAGCGGCGGCTTGCGAGGCAGGATGCGAAAAATGCAACCTGTTGCTGAGATACAACGCGCTGATTTCACGCTGAAGCTCACGGGCGTGTCTTTGCCAGTTGTTAAAGAGATATGTCTGTTGACTTTCGGCGCTACCTTCCGTAGATAGCACCCGATCAACATGCTCCCGCAGGGCTGCTGATTGCTGGCCGTAAGCGCGCTCGAACCCCGGCTCCCAGTGATCTCGCGCAGGAAAGAATGTTCCGGTGCTCCACCGGGCGACATAGTGGCGAAGAAAGCGAGCTGATTCATCCGGCGTGGAGTAGAACGCAGTAACGAAATGTAACATCACTTCCATGGCTTTGCTAAGCATGGCCGCCCTGGACCAACCCTGGGCGATCTGAAGGACGTCGAGCACAGTCGAGCTGGAACAGTCAAAGTGGGCTTCCGCGAGGCTCACTCCCTCGGGCCCCCCATAAACTGCGTACTCAGGCTCATAGTCAATATAGTGCAGAGAATTATTGGGATAGATGGGAATTTCGCGGCTGTCGCCGTACTGGGCGAGGTAGGCATCGCGCCCATACTCAGCTTCAAACCATTGCCGCATCATGGGCCCATAAGTCTTCCGGTCTACATCCGTAGGAGAGGGAGATCTCGTGAAAAATTGCCTGATGATGGGCTCGATCGCTTTTGAGATATCCGCGGACGCAACCCCTGAAGCAGGCAGCAGGCGAAGGCGAATGTGCGGCCCTCCCAACCAATAACGAATAAAGAATGCGCGCGAGATGGCGCGATTCTGACGCAGGTCGACAAGCAGCGGCGCAACACATTGGAGGAGGAGGGGGGTCAAATCCGCGCTGTTATAAAAAATGTGAGCGCTCACGTATTTTGCCGCTGGGGACATGGGAAGCTTGCCGACAAGTGTAGCGCAAGCGGCGTTCCGCACAGAATGTAAGTGACCTTCCTTGTCATTTTCTTTGTTCATGCCACAAATAACTAGAGTGATCGCTCCGGAAAGGGTTTCCTCCAAACAGTTCGGAAGTTTCTGTTTGACAACCAGAGCAGAGCTGAATACTATCGTGGCCCACACTTCATTCCAGTGGCCAGCAACATTTCATCACCAGCAGTTGCTATCATCGCCAACCTTTTCCCGGCTCGGCTCCTCGCCGTGATTTTTTCCTCAAAGTTCTGGAAGAGGAGAGACAACAATTCGATTTCGTGGTTTGGGGCTTCGTCATCATGGCTGAGCACTTGCATCTCGTGATCAGTGAGCCCGGCAGAAGAGCACTAGCGACGGTGGTGCAGGCGAAAAGGAGGCTTGTGTCGCGATGAGATATCGAACGATGGAACGAATGGGCTGGAAAGTGTCCGAAATCGGCTATGGGATGTGGGGGATGGCAGGCTGGAGCGGCTCTGATGATGCTGAGTCGATGTCTGCACTCCATCGCTCGGTTGAACTTGGCTACAATTTCTTTGACACAGCCTGGGCGTACGGGGAGGGTAAAAGTGAACGTATGCTTGGCGACCTCTTACGGCAGCACAAACAGACGCGGCTATACGCGGCGACCAAGATTCCCCCCAAAAACCTTCGGTGGACGGGGCTTGCCAATACAGCTATTGAGGATGTTTTTCCATCGCAACACATCCGGGATTACACGTATCGCAGCCTGGAGAACATAGGAATTGAGGCGATCGATTTGCAGCAGTTTCATGCCTGGAGTGACGACTGGGTGAGGGATGAACATTGGCAGCGGTCCGTCACGGACCTAAAAGCCGAGGGAGTGGTGCGGCACTTTGGAATTAGCGTGAACCGTTGGGAACCCACGAACGTTCTACGCACGCTTGAAACAGGACTTATCGACAGTGTTCAAGTTGTCTACAACATTTTTGACCAAGCTCCTGAAGACCAGCTATTTCAAGCCTGCCAGCAAAAGGGCATTGGCGTGATCGCGCGCGTTCCCTTCGACGAAGGGAGTCTCACCGGAATGCTAAGAAGCGATACGATCTGGCCGAAAGGTGATTTTCGTAATGTCTATTTCACCGCTGAAAATCTACGCGAGACGCTGGCGCGGGTTGAAGCAGTCAGAGCGCTCGTGCCGGTTGACTCGGACCTTCCGGATATGTCGCTCCGGTTCATCCTGAGGCATCCCGCGGTCAGCACGATCATTCCTGGAATGCGACGGATCAGGCACGTCGAAAAGAACGCTTTGGCAAGCGATGGCAAGGCGCTGCCGGCAGCGGTCTACGATGCGCTCCGGACGCATCGTTGGAATCGAACCGCAGTACTTCCATGAACAGTGAAACCAAAACGGCATCCGCGAAGGAGACTTGGAAATATACCTGGCGGCAAGCGGTAGTGGTGCAGTTTCCTTTTGGATTCATCGCTAGCGCGATGAACGTCTGCCTAAAGGCCCGCGATTCGCTAGCGAATCGCTAGACGCTGATACCGCTAGTGGTTCAGTTTTTCAAACTGCACCACCACCCGGCCAGCTTCGCGCCGGGCATGCTATTATCATGAAGTAAGGTTGTTCCCGCCTTTTGAAGCCGGAAACTCTCTCGTGGTACCAAGAAGAGCAAAATGATTTCAGTCAGTAATGTGTCCATGCGCTACGGCGCCAAAGTTCTGTTTGAAGAAGTGTCCACGGCCTTCACGCCCGGAAAGCGCTATGGACTTACGGGGCCGAACGGCGCGGGCAAGACTACGTTTATGAACCTGCTCTCGGGTGCACTGGAACCCCAGAAGGGAAGCGTGGTGCGTCCACGGAAGCTCGGCGTGCTCAGCCAGGACCAGTTTGCTTTTGATGCTTATCGTGTGATCGATACGGTCATCATGGGTAACCGGAGACTGTGGGCGGCGCTGGAAGAGCGCAACAAGATTTACGACAAGGCGGAGATGTCCAACGAAGACGGCATGCGGCTGGGTGACTTGGAGGCCATTGTTGGAGAAGAAGACGGTTACTCCGCGGAAAGTGACGCTGCGATCCTGCTGCAGGGCCTGGACATCGCGGATGAGTTGCACGAGCGCAGGATGAGCGAACTGCAGGGCGGGCAGAAAGTCCGAGTGCTGCTGGCGCAAGCCCTATTTGGGCATCCCCAGGCGCTCTTGCTGGACGAGCCCACAAACCATCTCGATCTCGACTCCATCCACTGGCTGCAGGATTTTCTCAACCGCTATGACGGCGTGCTGATTACCATCTCCCACGACCGGCATTTCCTGAACAGCGTTTGCACCCACATCGCCGATATCGATTACGAAACGATCATCACCTACACCGGCGGTTATGACGACATGGTGATGGCCAAGACGCAGATCCGTTCGCAAATCGAAAGCCAGAACGCGCAGCGGGAAAAGAAGATTTCCCAGCTGAACGAGTTCATTGCTCGTTTTGCCGCAGGTACCCGATCGAGCCAGGTACAATCGCGGCGCAAGGAAGTGGAGCGTCTGCAGGTGACGGAGCTGGCCAAGTCGAATATTCAACGGCCGTTCCTGAAGTTCGAGCAGAAGCGGCCTTCAGGTAAACACGTTCTGGAATTGGAAGGCGTAACCAAAGCCTATGGGGACAAGGGGGTGCTGAATGGCTTTACCGCCAGCATCCTGCGCGGGGAGAAGATTGCTTTGATGGGCCGCAACGGCGCCGGCAAAACGACGCTGCTGAACGCCCTCCTAGCCAACTCGCCCACGACGCCCGAAGCTGAGTTGCGCAAGACGAGCGGTTATGACGGTCCGCTGATTGAGGGCGGAAAGGTGATTTGGGGGCATGAAGCATCAGTCGGCTATTTTCCGCAGGACCACCGGGCCTTGATTGAAAAAGGGAAAACGATTTTTGATTGGTTGTTCCAGTGGGATCCGTCGGTGTCGAACGAGGAGATCCGCGGGCTGCTTGGACAGATGCTCTTTGCTCGCGACGAGGCCATGAAGAACACCGATGTTCTCTCCGGCGGCGAAGCGGCGCGCATCCTGTTCTGCAAGCTCATGCTACAGAAGCCTAACGTGCTGGTGCTGGACGAACCCACCAATCACCTGGATTTGGAGTCAATCAACGCGCTGAACATCGCCCTGCAGCGCTACCCGGGCACAGTGTTGCTGGTGACGCACGATCACGACTTGATCGACGAGGTGGCCACCAGGATCTGGCACTTTGAAGACCACAAGATCGAGGACTTCAAGGGCACGTACGACGAATACCAGACCGTGCAGGTGTAGATCAGCCTGCCGGATTGTGCGTCGATCTCCACGAAGGTGCAAGATCGGTTCGCTCATCACCCGGACCACTCCATTCATTGCGTGACGCCCGCCGAAGATTAGAGGGCACTCATGCCGATGTTTAAACGACATGAGTCAGAGATTCCGTTTGCCGGGATTTAAGATGTTAATCTGGCGAAATCCTGCAAGCTCACGTCTCATGAAAAGAATTCCCTCTACGCTCATCGCGATCTTGCTTTCACTTTCAGTGGCCGGGACTGCCGTCGCGCAAGACGGGCATCATCATGCCGGTTCGGTCATGCAAGTCGGCCACATCACCTTTCCTATTTCGTGCTCAAAGCGGGCACAAGAGGAAGTTGAGCAAGGCCTGGCAATGTTTCATTCTTTTCTCTTCGAAGATGCGGAGGCCGAGTTCAATGCTGCGGCTGAAGCTGATCCGGCCTGCGCGATGGCATACTGGGCGGAAGCAATTGGACTTTATCGCCCGCTGGCGTACCCGACGTCTCCCGCGGATATGAAGCGCGGTTGGGACCTGATTCAGAAGGCCGGCAAACTCCATCCGAAGAGCCAGCGCGAGCAAGACTATGTACACGCCGCCGAAATCTTATACCGGGAAGATGCACGGGCCTATGCGTTACGCAACCATGAATACTCGGCAGAGCTGGAGAAGATCCATAAGACGTATCCGGATGATATTGAAGCAGCAGTTTTCTATGCGCTGTCCGTCTTGACCGGGGCAGACAACCAACAGCCGGTCGCAACGGCCGAAAAAACACTCGCAATACTGGATCCGATATTTGCGGCGCATCCTGATCATCCCGGCGTGGCCCATTACGTTATTCACGCGGCCGATACGCCGGAGCTGGCGTCAAGAGGATTGGCGGCTGCAAGGCACTATGCCCAAATCGCGCCTTCTGCGCCCCACGCGCTGCACATGCCCTCACACATCTTTGCGCGGCTGGGGTTGTGGCAGGAGGATATCCAGTCCAATCTTGCATCCTTGCACGCGGCGCAAAATCCGGCGCTTCACGCAGGCGGAGAAAATCAACTTCACGCAATGGAATTTTTGGAATACGCATATCTTCAGATCGGCGAAGACGAAAAGGCGGAAGCAATGGTCCAAATGCAGCATAAGGTCAGGTACGGCCAGGTCGATCCCAATCTGCATAGCTATGTAAATCAAACCTTTGCCAACTCCCCCGCGCTCTTCTATCTAGAGACCAGAAACTGGAACGGCGTGCTGGCGCTGAAACCTGATTCCGGCGCCGAAATTCATAACCAGGCAATTACCTTCTGGGCGCAAGCCGTGGCCGCTGGACATCTGCATGATTTGAGCGCGACGAAGAAAGCGGTTGATGAATTTGACGCCAGATTCGACGCAACCAGCAAAGGGCCGAAAGTGCACATGGCCAAAAACATGCCGACGCGCCGCGATGAAGCCCACGCCTGGCTCCTTCTCCTGCAGGGTCAAGCACGGGAAGCAACCGATTTGCTGCGCAAACGCGCAGATAAACAAGATGGCGAAGGGAAAGGCGAGATCGAGACTCCTGCCCGCGAAATGCTGGCCGACATGCTGATGGAGATGCACCGTACGGCAGATGCGCTTGCTGAATACGAACGGTCGATGAAAATCGATCCCAGTCGCTTTAACGCGCTTTATGGCGCCGCACACGCCGCCGAGCTGCTGGGAAACCGTGACAAAGAGCGCACCTATGACTCGCAGTTGCTGAAGCAATGCGCTGCAGGATCACCAAGGCCGGAGTTGGACCACGCAAGGCAGGTCTTGCGACAGCTCGGGGAATAACAACCGCTCAATGAGCATGCGGTCTTCACGACGGATTCGAGAGTGCCTCAATCCAAGCGCGGCGACTAACGCAGAGATCGATTCATAGCGTCGAACGCAAGCCGGTCGAGGCGCCCTGATGATTGCGGCTCGACCTGCGTGTTCTCACGGCAAAAGAAAAGCCCAGTGTAAACAGTTCTCGTCTGTCTTATATCTTCTGCCATTTGCTCGGAAGCCAGATCGGCAGTCTTTTAAGGGGGCATTGCCGGCCGCTGTTTCGAAGACTGCAAGCGATCCCGTTCTGCGCTCCTCTACCCGAAGTAAAAATCTACCATCGGTGTGCTCCAAGTTGCGTATTTGCTGGTGCAAACACAACCCGCCTGGCATTTGCGCCGTTCGATGGAGACCTCGACTTTGCCCTGCGCTGCTGCCTCCCGGAGCCGGGACTCCGCGTGGGTATAGGCGTTCGCACCTGACTGCAGCTGTCTTTGCGGGTCATCCAGAATGATGCGCGCCCGCCGATTCGGGAAGTCGAGCTTTCCCGAAGGGATCTGAATCGCGGGCATCTTATGGATCTCGTCGGGGCTGAGATTTTGCGCCACTTCTTCTGCATTCTGAAACCATCGTGCACTATCGGGCTCGGTGTCATACCAGTAGGCCGGGCTTCTTTTGGTCACGCGAACCTGGGCGCCTGGAGGCAAGCGCAGAAGAACCTCCAAGTCCAGAACGAACAAAACAGGTCCGAACAAGTTTGGAGCCTTGGTTTGCCCCTGGCGGTCATGGATGTCAACGTGGGGAACAAAGATCGTGTGCCAAATGCCATACTTCTTGTCGAGTTCGTCAGTGGGTTGCGCGGACTGTTGTAGCCCGTGGTCTTCGGCAAATCCACGAGATACGATCCCGCCCTGCTGCAGATAAGTACAACCGGTGATCACCGAATTTGCCTGATGAAGATGCGTGACTCCGATATGTTTCAAAATCCTGTAGATGTCGCTTCCTTGCAACACGAGCCCCCTTTCACATCTGCCGCGCCAAGCTTGACCAAGAACTGCTGCAGCAATGTTATAACGCGGGAATGGCACTGGCCCAGGGAAACGAACTCACGGCTCCGGCTCAGCTTTATCAAGCGCTGGGTGGTGGTTGGCAGCAATGACCACGGGGACTGGCCCGGTACACGGCGCCTGGCGACGGATGCAGCACGACGTGGTTTAAGCGCAGGGCGCAAGTACCACCCGGCAAGAGAGCCGCACTCACTGATTACCCCGTGTTGGGGTTGCCCAGAAAATATAGACGCTTAGTCCCTTTTTTAGAAAAAGAAGCCTGTAACCTCCGCATCCCATTTTTCATGGGGTGAAGAAGTTCAAGCCGAAGAAAATTCCCCGACTCTACGAATGCAGGATTGAGGATTCCATTCAGCGCGCAACAAACACGGTGAAAGATGCCCAAGACTGTGTTCGTCACGCCAAACTAGTGATGGAGGAGACGATCGAACTTGCGCGTAACCGCAGGGCGCGAAGAAGAGCCAAATCGGCCCGAGCATCAAGAGGGAAGTCGAACTGAAGGTTGAAGGAAAGATTCTGAGAGGCAGAGTGTTGCTCCGGTGAAGCGTCATCGGTGCCGGCAGGTTCGCCGATCCGGAGCGCGCAGATCGCAGCCCGGAAGCTCTGGATTGCCAGGCATCGTAAGCGCTTTGCCGGGCTTCCAATAGCGGTGGAAGAAGGCGCACCTAGTGGATCAGTTCGTTCACTGACACTACCGTCTGGTCGCGTGGTTGTTAAAACGATTGCCATCGGCTATGCTGAGATCGCGATTGTAAGAAGAACAACCGCCTGGCAAACCCATCAGAAAGTTCAGCAAACATACCATTCTCATTCATAGCGGGGAGCGACATGACGAAGATCGTCAAGGTGTGGGGCCGCGAGATTCTCGATAGTCGCGGCAATCCGACCGTAGAGGGTGAAGTTGTATTAGAAGATGGATCACGAGGCCGCGCGGCCGTGCCTTCCGGCGCCTCCACGGGAACGCATGAAGCAGTGGAGTTGCGCGACGGCGACAAATCGCGCTACCTGGGCAAAGGCGTGAAGAAAGCCGTGGCGGCGATCCGAGGAGAGATTGCCGATGCTGTGCGCGGCAAAGATGCCACAGCCCAGGCTGAGATTGATAAGGCGATGATCGCCCTGGATGGCACACCTAACAAGAGCCGCCTGGGAGCAAACGCAATTCTTGCTGTATCGCTCGCGGCAGCAAGGGCTGCGGCTGCCGCCAAGGGCCTGCCGCTCTATCGCTATGTTGGAGGCGAAAACGCCCACCTGCTGCCGATGCCGATGATGAACGTGATCAACGGCGGCGTGCATGCCGATAACCCGATCGATTTCCAGGAATTCATGATCGCACCGGTAGGCGCCCCCACGGTAGCCGACGCCATCCGCATGGGAGCCGAAGTTTTCCAGACACTAAAGAAGTCGTTGCATGATTCGGGACAGAATACCAATGTGGGCGACGAGGGCGGCTTTGCTCCGAACCTGAAATCGGCGGATGAAGCCCTGGACTTTCTGATGCGGGCGATCGACAAAGCCGGCTACAAGCCGGGCACGGATATCTGCCTGATGCTGGATCTGGCTTCAAGCGAGTTTTACAAAAACGGTGTTTACGACTACGAAGGCGAAGGCAAGAAGCGGAGCAAAGAGGAACACGCCAAGTACCTGGCGCAACTGGTGGCGAAGTATCCTATCTGGTCGATTGAAGACCCCATGGCGGAGGACGACTGGGAAGGCTGGAAGCTGGTTACGGAGATGCTGGGCAGCAAATGCCAGATCGTCGGCGACGATGTTTTTGTCACCAACGTAACGCGGCTGCAGCAGGGCATCAAGCAGGGGGTCGCCAACTCAATCCTGATCAAGGTGAACCAGATTGGCAGCCTTACCGAAACGCTGGCGACGGTTGAGACGGCGCACAAAGCCGGCTACAGCGCGGTCATGTCGCACCGCTCGGGAGAAACCGAGGACACGACTATCGCGGACCTGGCGGTGGCGACAAATTGCGGCCAGATCAAGACAGGCTCGCTTTCGCGTTCAGACCGCACGGCGAAGTACAACCAGCTGATCCGCATTGAGGAAGAGTTGGGCTCGCAGGCGAAATACGCGGGAGCGACGGCACTGCGCGGGCGGAAATAGCTTCGAACCGGGGTTACATGGCAACGCAGAAATCTTCTCTGCAGATATTTGCTGTGCCGTGCCTTATGGTGCAGATCTTTATTGCGCAAATCTTTATGGTGCAGATCTTTATGGTGCAGATCTTTATTGTGCCGATCTTGGGAGCAATGCATGCCTGATGAGAACGATGACCAGACAACTTACACAGTTGTGGTCAACCATGAAGAGCAATATTCCATCTGGCCAGCCGGCAGGGAGCTGCCACTGGGCTGGAAGGCCGTGGGCAAGAGCGGTTCGAAAGAAGAATGTTTGGCGTACATCAAAGAGGTGTGGACTGACATGCGTCCGCTAAGTCTGCGAAAGAAGATGGAAGAGCAAGGGCGGGAATAGGGGGTAGTGGTGCAGTTTCGTGCTGGATTCATCGCTAACGCGATGAACGTCTGCCTGAAGGCCCGCGATTCGCAAGCGAATCGCTAGACGCTGATACTGCTAGTGGTTCAGTTTTTCAGACGGAACCATTACCGAATAGCCGCAAACTTTGCTGAATCCGCGCTTGTGAGCGCGCCATCAAAATCAGGTCAGCATAGTTAAGTCCACTGATGACGAGAAACCATCCCATTTCATCAACGCCTGCCCAGAAAGCGCGAGGAGAGCCGCATGAAAGTCGTGAATCTTGCCCAGAAGTTTGCTGCCTTCAGTGACCACTACAGCCCGAAGATCGTCGGCGAACTGAACAACTTCCATGTCAAGCTGGTGAAAGTTCAAGGTGAGTTCATGTGGCACCATCATGACGCCGAGGACGAGATGTTCATGGTCATGAAGGGTGAGCTGCATATCAAATTACGCGATGCCGACGGCAGGGAACGCGACGAAGCGATCCGGCCGGGCGAGTTCATTATTGTGCCGCATGGGGTGGAGCACATGCCGTATGCGATCGACGAGGTCCACCTGATGCTGTTCGAACCGGCTACGACGCTGAATACCGGGAACGTGCAAAACGAGCGCACCGTGGCACAGCTGCAAAGAATCTAGGGCGCTTGGCCTCTTCGCTTACGATGCACAAGCGTGTCGCGTTGATTACCTGGGCGGGACTGCCTCAGGGGCTATCAGTGAGCAGTTGCTGTTGCCCGTGCTGGCGGCCAGGGGCGTAGACGCGCGAATGGTCGATTGGCGCGATGCGACAGTGAATTTCAGCCAATTTGATTTGATTGTGCTCCGTTCATGCTGGGACTACCACTTGCATTTCCAGGAATTCACGGAATGGCTGCTCCGCACGTCGCGCGTGACTGGGATTCTCAACCAGGTGAATACCGTCCTGTGGAACAGCAACAAATTTTATCTTCGTGAACTGGAAGTGCGGGGAATTCGGATCGCGCCAACCTGTTTTGTTGCCGGCGGCGAACGGATCAGCGAAGAGTATCGGGCGCAGATGGTGAGCTGGGAACAGATGGTGGTGAAACCGGCGGTCTCAGCGTCGGCGTATAAGACGCAGATGTTTGAGCGCCGCAATCTGCCTTCAGCAGAAAAAATGGCTGCGTTGATGGGAGGCGCAGACTTTCTGGTGCAGCAATTCGTCCCGGAAATCCAAACCAGCGGGGAAATATCCTTTATCTATATTGACGGCGATTACAGCCATGCAGTTCTGAAACGACCGGCGGACGGCGACTTTCGCGTCCAACAGGAACATGGCGGCAGCGCGGAGCTATTTGATCCGCCTGCTTCGCTGCTGCAGCAGGCCCAGGCCATTGCAGACGCCGTATCGCCGGTGGGCGATTCACTCTACTGCCGACTGGACGCGGTTGAGAAAGACGGCAGACTTGTGTTGATGGAGCTGGAACTGATTGAGCCGGAATTGTTCCTCGGCCTGGCGGAAGGAGCAGCGGAAAGATTCGCCACTGCGATCGTCAGAAGGCTGTGCTGATGAGGCGGCACTCACGCTGTTTCCTATTCGCGCAACTCGTATCCGGCCGATTTGATTCCTCCAACCACATGCTCGCGAATGCCTGTGACTTCTTCGTTGGTGAGCGTGCGATCGTCAGCGCCAAAGGTCAGGCGGAAGGAAACGCTTTTCCGGTCTGGCGGCAAAGGGAAGATCAGCAGAAACTGCAATGACACCAGCTGGTGGCCGGCCAGATGCCGCAGCTTGTTTTCCAAGGAGGCAACCGGCTCGCGCGTGCCGGCCACAATCGAGAGATCGAAGGTGCTGGTAGGGAAGCGGCGGAGTGGCCGATATTTTTGCGCAGGCGTTGAAATCATCTGCAGCGCGTCAAGATCTATATAAAGGATGGCGGCACGGCCACGGTCAAGCAAGGCCGGATGCAGCTCAAAAAGATATCCGAAACGCTGGCCACCAACTTCGACATAAGCCGAGCGCTCAGGATGAGCGTTCTTATCCCGAGGCTTGGCCGGCACAATCTTGCAGTCTGCAGAAAGAAACTGCGCCACGCGTTTCATCTCCAGGAGATTGGCTCCATCTGTATCACGCCCGTAAATTGCGGCAGTCAGATGGTTGCGCTCAAACGGCTTGCCATCGCCGGTTTTAGAGTAGACACGGCCGATTTCGAACAAGCGGAAATCAGTAAAGTAACGGCTGTTGTCCACCAGATTGCGGCGAATTCCAGGGAGCAGGGTGGGCCGCATATATTTCTGATCTGCGATGATAGGGTTGGCCACCTGCAGCAGCTTCTCCGTTGGGTAGCCAAAGATCTCTGCATCCGCATCAGAGATAAAAGAATAATTGCTTACCTCGGTAAAACCTTGCCCAGAGAACGTCTCACGGATGGCGCGCTGTTGTTCATGGTCGAGATTGCGCGCGACGGGCTCTGCAAGGACGGCCGGCGCCTGCGGGGTGATGGAAGCATAGCCGACCATGCGACCAATCTCTTCCACCAGGTCTTCCGGAATGGAAATGTCCTTGGTGGCTCGCCAACTGGGAACGGTCAGCACCAGCTTGCGCGATCCGCGTTGTTCCACGGCGAAGGCGAGAGCTTTAAAGATGGTGACGGCTTCTTCGGTCGAAAGCTTGCGGCCCAGCTTGCGCTCGGTCCAATCAAGATCAAGCTCGATCTTCGGCAGCGGCAGCTTGCGCGCGTAATTGTCGATGGGCTGGGCAGCGGCCTGCGACCCGGGAGATATTTCTTTCAGCAACTCCACAGCGCGGGCCAGCGCCCGCACAGTGTTTTCGGGGTCCTGGCCTTTTTCAAAGCGCATGGAGGCGTCAGTCCGAAGCTTGAGCCGTGCCGAAGACTTGCGCACCGGCGCTGCAGGAAAATTCGCGGCCTCCAGGACAATGCGTTTCGTCGAGGGCCGAATCGCGGTGTCATTGCCGCCGATAATTCCGGCAATGCCGACCGGCTTGTGCGCATCGGCGATCACAATGTCATCTTCGCCCAGAGAATACTTTTCGCCGTTCAGCGCCAGGATCTCTTCGCCCTTGCGCGCTGCGCGGACTACGATGGTGTTGCCCAGCAGGTCGGCGTCATAGGCGTGCATGGGTTGGCCGAGTTCGCAGGAGATGTAATTGGTAACGTCAACCAGGTTATTGATGGGATTGATACCGAGCGAGTTCAGACGGACCTGCATCCACAGCGGCGAGGGCGCGACCTTTACGTTCTCGACGCGCTGGGCGCTGAAGCGGGCGCATTGATTCGCGTTGTCGATCGCGATGGAAAGGTCGCCTTTGCTTGCAGGCGCGGGCAAATCACCGACTGGATCGACAACATTCAGGCCGGCGATTGCGGCGACTTCGCGCGCCATGCCCAGATGTCCCCAGAGATCAGGCCGGTTGGTAAGAGATTTATTGTCGATTTCAATGATGGAATCGGGCTCGGAATTTTCGGCGCGCGCCACGTCGGCCACGCTGGCGCCGGGAAAAGCGCCGGGATCGTGCACGCCTTCGCACTCAGCGGTCTTCATGGTGATCTGCTGCGCCAGCCTGGTGACGTCCATCGTCAAGCCGGGGACAAGTTCGCGCAGCCAGATGTAAGAAAATTTCATATCGTCAGAACTGGTTCAAAAACCTGAGATCGCCGCTCTGCATCAGGCGGATATCGTCCACCGCGTAGCGCATCATGGCCAGGCGCGTGAGCCCGAGGCCAAAGGCAAAACCGTTCCACTCCTTGGGGTCAAGACCGGAATTGGAAATCACGTTGGGATGCACCAGACCGCAGGGCAGCAGCTCGACCCAGCCGCTCTGCTTGCACACGGCACAGCCGTTGCCGCCGCAGATCAGGCACTGTATATCGAGCTCAAATCCGGGTTCAACGAACGGAAAATAGCCCGGACGCAGCCGCACCGTGACCTTGCGGCCGAAGATCGAGCTGAGCAACGTCTGCATGAAGTAAATGAGGTGCCCCACGGACACATCGCGATCCACCATCATGCCTTCCACCTGATAGAAGGTGTGCTCGTGCGAAGCGTCCACCTCTTCATTGCGGAAGACGCGGCCAGGCGCGATCATTCGCATAGGCGCGCCGTATTTTATGAGCGCCCGCACCTGCACCGGCGAGGTGTGTGTGCGCAGCAGATGGCCGTCGGTCATCCAGAAGGTGTCCTGCATGTCGCGCGCGGGATGGTCAGGCGGAATGTTCAGGGCGTCAAAGTTGTAGTAGTCGCTTTCCACTTCAGGGCCGTCGAGCACGCGGAAGCCCATGGAGACGAAGAGCTGCTCAATCTCGTCCTGCACCTGAGTTACGGGATGAATGTGCCCCGGCGTAATGCCCTTCGGCGGGATCGAGAGATCAATCCACTCGGCTTTGAGCTTTTGATCTGACTCTGAACCCGCCAGCGCCGCTTTGCGATCGTCCAGGGCTTTCTCCAAAGTGGTCTTGGCTTCATTCAGAAGCTGCCCGGCCCGGGCGCGATCTTCCGGGGCCATCATGCCGAAGTTTTTGCTCATCCCCGCGAGCTCACCCTTGCGGCCCAGCACGGCGACGCGCACCTTTTCGAGATCAGCCAGCGTCGCGGCGGAGTTGATATCGCCAAGCGCCGACTGCGCGAGCTCCTGGATGGTCTGTATCGGATTCGTCTTGGTCATCTGGCTTTCGTCTTTTTAGGGCTCGCTAACAGCGGAAAACGGGTAATCCTAAAATATAGAGGGCGTGAGGGATGGGGTCAAATCGCATCCATTTGCGTGGTGCGTCAGATCTTGGATCCTGGGGCTATGCCTCCGGTGTCTATCCAAAATAGGCAATCTTCGCCATGATCAGAACTAAGAGCCCGATAGGCAGGCGAATGACTGTGTACCAATCAGCCTGGAGAGCTATGGAACGACCAACTCGGGAACGACCAACTCGCCCCAGCGGTTTTGTCTTACTAATAGTCTTGTCGACGGTGACGATCCTTGGCGGATGCAAAGGCCGTACGCACATTACCGGCACGGTCAAAAACAAATGGCGCTCTCCTGTTTATCTGGCCACGGTTACGTTGCGCGACGGAAAACACATGCAGCAAGTGCAGACTTCAGAGGACGGGAAGTTTGATATCACGCTGGAGCACTCGTTCTTTAAGACCGGCTTAACGCTCACGGTAACCGACAGCATCTACAAAACCACCGAACGGTCTTTCTCCTCGGCGGACCACTTAAAAACCATCGACCTGGTTGTGGAAGAACAGCCGGAACCAACGCTCGCCGAGATGCGCAAGCTGCGGCTGAAGGGTCTTTCTTTGAACGAAGCCACCAGACTGGCGGAGCAGATGTGCCGCCAGCTTCCGAATGCCGCCGGGTTTCCCATGAAATCATTTTTAAGCGGCGATGACGTGCATGACACTCTTGTCTTGCTGAGCGGGGTGGCCCAGCCCTGCCTGGTGGAACACCTGGCTGACTCCGGCTGGATGCCCGATTCACGGTCTGAACCTCTGGCTGATTTCCATGCCGGGGATGCCGCTTTCTGGATCCTTGCCGATGCCGGGTTGAACTGGGACATTGTGGTGCCACTCCTGAACCAGAAAAGATGGAACGGCGTGGGCGTCTATGAGTATTTCGATTGGGTGAATCGGGGCAACCATCGCAAAGCGGTGCAGCAGACAGCCAGGAAGTGGCTCCAGGAACATCCTGATTGTTGCGGAACTGCCGCGGACTTTACAGACGCTGCAGAGGAGGCGCCGATCAGCAAAATCTCACCCGAACGCTTCCGAGAACTGCAGCTCGCGTGGAAGCAGCTTAAGCCGGGAATGGATGCGCAGCTTGCACGCAAACTTCTGGGCTCTCCTGAGGCCACGGCCGATACCGAGCGTATGGAAGTAATGGACCTGAATCGCTTCGAAAAGTCAGCGGAGTTCTATGTCGTGGAAAACCGGACGGGCAAAAACGGAACCTTTGATTTCATGCGGCGGGATTCTTTGCGTGACCGCTATGTCATTGTCTTCTACGGTGAAAACGGCAAGTTCATCCGCGCATTTTCCAACGTGGCGGAGTTGCCGCCGATCTATCCCACAAACGAGAAACTCTGGTACGGCATGGTTGTCGCCAGCGAAACAAAATGGCAGGAAGCACAGGAAGAGCAACGGAAATAAATGGCTAAAGGACAAAACCCGCCTTGCGACGGGTTCCGGTTTATGGCCATTTGAGTGAGAGATTACTTCGGACTGCCGACCATCGCTTGATGACTTTCCAGTCGCGGGTTTTCCAGTCTGATAATTCGGGGAAAATGTAGTGCCGGGATTCGACTTCAAAGCTGAGGGCTGTGCGGTCTCGGAATAGGATTGTGACTGCCTGGGCCTGGGGGTCAAGCTCGACTCGTTCCACGACCTTGCCTTTGACTTCGCGGAAGTAGAGAAACCTGCTTGAACGCCGCTCGGGCGAACGTTTACGCTTGTGTGCAGCCATAGGTCGCCTTTCTTGCTAAAGGTGATGTGTGGTTAGGGCTGCGTCAGTGTTCAAGCACTGGCGTAGCCTCTTTTTGTTTATGTCATGAGGCATGCGAGGAAAGCAATGGAAAAACGAGTGGATAGTGAATTTCGAAGATTGTTAAGCGGGAGTTTGGGGAGTTAAGTTTTTAAAGTGGGGAGTATGCCTCTGCGAAGTCCTGTTGGGCCTGTTTTCCTTCGTGATATTCGCATTCTTTTGACATAAAATCTCGCCCACCATGAAAGTGTTCGTTATCGCGCTACTTATGCTAGTTCCAAGCGGACAAGCTCAGAATAATCACTCCAACACCAACAATAAAGCTCACCACGAAGCGCGTGACGCCGCTAACAAATCGACGCTTCAGGAATTGCAAAGTCCCGATCGCCGAGACAGCGGAGCATCTAATCAGCAGGACTATAAGCCCGATAAAAAAACAACAATGTACGGCCTTACTCCCGACGGAATCGCCCAAACTGCTACCGCTATTCTTCTCGCTGTAATTACTGGAATCTATGTGGTCATAACTGGAAAAATGCTCGGCAAAATCGGGGCGCAAGTCGAAATCATGCAAAAACAGGTCGACAATGCTGGGGAACAAATCATTGCCGCCAGAAATAGCAATTACGCTATGTTTCGGCAAGTAAGACAGATGCAACATGCGAATGAGCAAACCAACAGACTGATTGAACAAGCCACCATAAGCGCCCTGGCTGCTCAAAAAAGCGCCGATGCGGCTGACCTTACTGCTAAGAGATTGGCTCAAATCGAGGGTTCTAGAATTGTTCCGACCGTCGATTGGCCGCTTCGCCCATCCATCGTTAACCTTGACAGTCTCGAACAAGGAAACATTGTTTCCCGTACCGGAATCTCTGTTTCGGTTATCTGCAAAAATGAAGGCAAAATAACAGCGTGGATTACGGAAAAGCGTCTCGGCGTTGGATTTTTCGATCACATTCCCCAGAATCCTGATTTTGAAAATATCGAATTCATTTTTCACGGACTGCATGAAGTCCCTAGAGAGGATAGATTCAAGACAGACGAAGGCAGGATTTGTAATGAAAGTAATGACGCTGGAAGCATGACCATGATTGTGATTTGGGGAATCGTCAAGTACCGGGACATATTCAGCGATTCGAGGTATAGCACCTTTGGATATTTCGTGACTGTTGACCGAAAACTCAAGCGCATTAACCTTCCGATTTACAATCAAAGCACATAGCCCTGTCACGGCAAGTGCTAGCATGACGGGATCGGTAGAACTCTCTGTAACGGTATAGCAAAGGGACACATCCTCGGGATGGTTCGACTTGCCATCACTTTCCCTTCGCAAGCTCAGGGTCGTTCCGGCTTCGCTCACCATGACAGAGAGGGGGGATGTAGTCTTCTCCTGAAACAGCATTGAATATTTTTTGTTGCGTAAGGAATGAGGCATGCTAGAATCGTTTTCGTATTTTATTTGCTGTTGATCGCCCGTTTTGCTGCAAGTAGCGCAGCCGAGGGCGGCTGCGGTCCACAATTGGTTTTTAGTTTTTTGACACCCGGCTTTGAGGCCGGGTGTTTGAGTTTTGGGGCTGCGACCCTCTGCTCAACCCCATCACGCCAAAATCGGGCGTGCTGGGGACCCCGGTTTCAGTCTCAGATGATCCCGCGTCGGGACAGGATGGGATTGGATGGGATCAGATGGGATGAATGCCGGGGGAAGGGGTGGGTATCGGGTGATCGGGAGATCGGGTGATCCGGTGATCGGAAAACCAAGGAGTTGGCGCTGATTCACGCAGATGGCGCAGATGGGAACGCAGGTGCAGTGGAAGAATGGAAGGTGGAAGATGAATGGAAACGGAAGCGACAATGAGCCGTTAGAGACAAGAAAGATCAAGCCGAGGAACAGATGGGAAGATCCGCTGGCGACCACGGAATATCGCGGCAGCTGGTATTCGGTGGAGGAGGTTAGGGAACTTGAACGCCGCTTCGAGGAGAGTCAGAAGAACTACCATAGGAAGCTGCGCAAAGGCTGGGAGGAGTCGGAGCACGGGAAGCTGTGCCTGGCGTTTTATGCAGCTTTCCATGCGTACAAAAAGTATTTCGAGACGCATGAGAGGGCGAAATGGGTGCCGAACGGCCCGATTATGGACGCAGCGGAATACGACGAGCACGAACTATTCAAGGAGGGGCTGAGGCTGGCGGAAACGTACCGGCGGGAGCAGGAAGAGATACGCCGGCACAACCTGGAAAAGGCGCAACGTGCGGCGCGGTGCACGCACGTCCACGTGGGCGGGGCGCAATGCGGCTCACCACGGGTGCGAGGCAAGAAGTTGTGCTACATGCATGAGCGGCTGGAAGAGGCCAAGAGTGCGAAGCTGGACCTGGGACCGATGGAAGATCCGGACAGTATTCAGGTGGGGATCAAGAAGCTGCAGGGAGCAATCATCGACGGGAAACTGGATTCAAAGCAGATTGGCCACCTTGCTTACACGATCCAACTGGCGGCGTGGAACGTGATGAGAACGACGATGGCGAACCAAAATTTATATGAACGCGGATAAGGGCCCAATTGACTGCCGCGGTTGGCTTTCTGGGTACCGATGGCAAGACCAGTGCATGGGTAGAACTCCCCGTACATGCATGGCAGGGGACACATTTTCGGGGTCCTTCGACTTGCACTTACTCCCGGCTTCGCCGTGAGCTCGTGCGGCGGTCAGGATGACAGGTCTGAAATACCAAAGTTCTGCGGTGTTCTTAGCACTACTTAACCCTGGCTAATTTCAACGGTTTGCCAAAATCGGTTCTTTATCCGCTGAAATCGATACGTTAGAATAAATTCACTCGGGCAGACGGAGTATTTTTCCCGGCTCTTTTTGGCATGAGAGTCACCTACAAGCGGTTCAGTGTCATTACCGGTTTTGCTGTGCTGTTGTTCGTCTTGCTGATGAACGCGGCGGTGACGCGCCAGCGTCTTGCCGTACAGGACAGCAACCAGGCATGGGTGACGCACACCCAGCAGGTGATGCTCGAACTTACCCGGGTGGAATCGCTGCTGTCGGAGGCAGAAACCGGGCAGCGGGGCTATCTCTACACCGGCGAGCTTCGTTATCTCGCGCCGCACACCGCGGCCCTGACCGAATTAACACCGCACCTGGACAAGCTGGCGGCGCTGACGGACGACAATCCGGAGCAGAAAGCCCGGGTCTCAGCGCTGCGTGTGCTGGGGCAGCGAAATCTTGAGGAGCTGCAAAAGATCATCACGATGTACCAGTCAGGCAAGCGCGACCAGGCCCGGGCGGAGGTGCTGACGGACCGAGGCCTGCTGATCATGCGCGATTTCCGCAACCTGACGGATCAGATGCGGCGGCATGAAAGCGCGCTGGAAGCCACACGGCTTCAGGCCGTCCAAAGCAGCACCAAAGCGCTGATTACCACCTTGTATCTGACGGCGGCGCTGGCCGTGATCGGGTTGACGCTGCTGGCGTTTTACGTCCTGCGGGAAATGGATGAGCGCGAGAAACATGCGGCGGAGATCCGGCAGCGGGAAGAATGGTTCCGCGTGACCCTGGGAAGCATTGGCGATGCTGTGATCGCCACCGATGAGCGGGGCATGGTGACCTTTCTGAATGCCATTGCCGAAGAGTTGACCGGAGTGCGCCTGGCGCAGGCTCGCGGACAGGAGATCAAGAATGTATTTCCGATCTTCAACGAGCAGACGCACAAACCGGTGGAGAATCCGGTGGCCAAGGTGCTGGAGTCGGGCCGCGTGATGGGGCTGGCGAACCATACGATGTTGCAGCGCCCCGACGGAACAGTGGTTCCGATCGAGGACAGCGCCGCGCCCATCTACGACGATCAGAAAAGATTGCGCGGCGTGGTGATGGTCTTCCGCGACGTCACAGCGGAAAAACAGGCGCAGGACGTGATGCGCAAAGCCGAAAAACTCGCGGCAGCGGGCCGGCTGGCGGCTACCGTAGCGCATGAGATCAACAATCCGCTGGAAGCAGTGGGCAACCTGATTTACATCGTGAAGAATTCGGGCGGGCTGTCGCAGGAGACGCTGGGCTATCTGAACATGGCGGAGACGGAGCTTGACCGGGTTTCCCACATCACGCGGCAAACGCTGGGCTTCTACCGCGATCCGTCAGGGCCTGTGCTGGTGCACGTGCGCGCTGTGGTGGAATCAGTGGTGCGGCTCTATGAAAACAAGATGCGCAGCAAGGGCATCGTGATGGAGCTGAAGCCGGCCGAGTGCCCGCCGATACTGGGCATGCAGGGCGAGTTGAAGCAATTGATCGCCAACCTGGTTTCCAACGCCGCCGATGCCGTGGGCAATGGCGGCCACATCAGAATCTCCATCAGGCCGGCCGCTCGCAAGCAGACGCAAGGCGTGGAGATCGTGGTGGCCGATGATGGCCCCGGAGTGGCCCTGGAAAACCGCACCCACATCTTTGAGCCGTTCTTCACTACCAAGCAGGATGTCGGCACCGGGCTTGGACTGTGGGTGAGCAAGGAAATTGCCCAACGGCATGGCGGAAGCATTCAACTCAGCACGGATAATCAGCATTCGCTGGGCGGTGCAGTTTTTACCGTGTTCCTGCCGCTGGAAGCGGCCGCTGAAGCTGTGGGCGGAGCGGCCTGACGCGCCGTTGATTTTTTAGAGGTACATTGGATCAAGAGAAAGCGGCCAATGTTCGAGTCCGACCTTAAAGACGCAAGTGCTTCCCGCAAGACTTCCCGCCGCGCTTTTCTGCTTTCATCAGCCGTTGTTGGCGGAGGACTATACTTGTGGATTATGGGCATTTTCTCAAAGAAGCCAGAGACCGCTGAAAGCGCCGGGCACCCGCATCCCGGCAAGGCAAGCGCAACCGAACAGCCGCAGGAAGTCACCATCGTTGAATTCAATGACGCGGGCGAGCGAACCGAGACAGTCCACGTTCCCAAGCTGGTGAAAAGCGACAACGAGTGGCGGCAACAACTCTCGCCTGCTGCGTACAACGTCACCCGCCAGGACGGCACGGAGATGGCGTTCACCGGCGAATACTGGAACAACCATGAGTCCGGTCTTTACCGTTGCATCTGTTGCGGCACCGCGCTGTTCAGCTCAGATACCAAGTTTGAATCCGGCACGGGATGGCCCAGCTTCTGGCAGCCGATTGCCGAGGAGAACGTGGAAGATCTGGACGACAAAACCTTTGGCATGCGCCGCACTGCTGTAGCCTGTACCCGTTGCGACGCGCATCTGGGGCACGTCTTCAACGACGGCCCGCGCCCGACAGGCCAACGCTACTGCATGAACTCAGCGTCATTGCAGTTCGTGAAGAAGGCCTAAGTTCACTATGATGGGATAAGGAGGTGGCTGTGCGTTCGATTGCGAAAGTTGCCGGGTTGCTCACGCTGGTCTTCACTCTTTCCTGCCATGCCTCCAGTGGCGCGGTGAAGTTGCCCAACCCGGATACCGATGCGCCGCTCAGCAAGACTCAAGGAGCACAGACCGTTGTATTGGCGGGAGGATGCTTCTGGGGGATTCAGGCGGTTTTTGAGCATGTGAAGGGCGTGAGCAGCGTTACCGCCGGATATTCGGGCGGTTCGGCACAAACGGCGCAGTATGAAACCGTGAGCACCGGCACCACGGGACACGCCGAATCGGTGCGCATCATCTATGATCCGAGCAAGATTTCTTATGGGCAGTTGCTGAAAGTGTTTTTCTCCGTCGCACACGATCCGACGGAGCTCAATCGGCAGGGTCCGGACGAGGGCACTCAGTATCGTTCCGCCATATTCTTTGCCAATGACGATCAGCGGCGCATTGCCCAGGCCTACATCGATCAGCTCAACCATGCCCGGGTTTTTGCCCAGCCGATTGTGACGCAGGTGGTGGCATTGCGAGGTTTTTATCCGGCTGAGCAGTACCATCAGGATTACGCCGAGCGTCACCCCAATGAGCCGTACATTGCCATCAATGATCTGCCCAAGCTGGAGCATCTGAAGCAAACGCTGCCCGAATTGTATGTCGGAAAATAGGGTGGGAGCAGTGGGGTGATGTAGCTGAACCTGACATCGTTGGACTTCGGGGCAGCTCAAGCGGGGAAACGATAAAAACCCGCGCCATCACCCGACCAACTACGTTGGATGCGGGTACGGTGGAGCAGAGATTCCCAGCATGGCGCGTCTTGGCGCGAAGGCTCACTGCATCTGCAGGCTGTCGAGCATTTTCTGATAAGTCGGATGCATCTGCTGGAAGTCGCGTTCAGGAGAGACAAAAACCAGATACAGCAGGCCTCCCTGGGCGCGAGGGAGCGTTACCAGCAAGTCGCGTTCCGGCAGCGGTTGGCCATTCAGTTGCAAGGGAGAATTCCCGGCAAGCTCCAACGAACGGCCCTGAAGGCCGTTTACTTCCACCTTTTTTACGTCGCCGGAGATGTGCATGCCCGGATTGTCCTGTTGCAGGCTTTGTGCCAGCGTCTTAATCGCGTCATCCATCGACGATGTATTGGTGTTGGGGTTGGTGCCAAGAATCACTCCGTAAGAAATACCGTTCTGATTCGCTCCCGAAGGAGGCACGATCATGGTTGTGTTCTGATCGCCGGCGGTCTTCCAGTTATCCGGGTAGGAGATGGTGAAACCATCTCCCTGCAATTGCGTGAATTTGCCACTGGGCTTGACGTCACGCAGAGAAACGTCGCTCTGGTTCGCGCCGTTCTCAGACGCGGGCGCATTGCCTTCATTCACATTCTGCGACACAGGAGCGTTGGCCGGCACCGCACCATTCTTCTGGTTCTGTTTCGCCCATTGACCGGATTTTGCTCCGTCGGCGATCTCCTGTGCTGAATACGCTCTTACCTTGGCGGCGTTCTGTTTCACGCTCGCGAACTGGCCGGTGTTGGCCGCAAAATTCTTCGGGGGCCAGTTCTGGATCTGCTGCTCGACTGCGGCGGTGCGGTTCCCGGGATTGGGATGGTCGCTCAGAAACTGCGGCCCGCCGTTCCCGTATTTTGCTTGCAGGGTCTCGAAGAACTGGGCCATCGCTCGAGGATCATATCCCGCTTTATACATGATCACTGCGCCCACGGCATCGGCTTGAGCCTCATCTTTGCGGGAATATCTCATCAGCATGGTGCCGGCGCCGAACTGGACGCCCATACGAGCAAGATTGCCTACTCCGCTCTGCGGCAGCACAGCGCCGGCCAGCCCGGCAATGATCTCTGCTGCTGTTGACTTCGGCGCCTGCTTGGCCGAGTGTTGCATGTACACGTGCGACATCTCGTGTGCCAGCACGCCGGCCAATTGGGCTTCATTTTCTGCCGCCGTGATGGTTCCGATGTTTACAAAGATGGGACCGCCGGGCAGCGCAAACGCGTTAATGTCCGACGCCGGAATTACATGAAACTGGTATGGCCACGACTTTTCGGGCGGGATTACCGCTTCGAGCTTTTTCCCCAGTTGCTGGATGTAGCGTGTCTCCGGGCTTGAATCCGGAAGGACCGGCATCTGCTTGTAGACCTCGCCGACAGCCTGCAGGCCGAGCTTCTCCTGCTGCTCCTTGTTCATGCTGGGTGAGCCTGGGTCGGGCAGCTGCGGGCTGGAACTCTGCGCCAACAGCGCGAACGGCTGGGTGAGAAGTACGGTCAGTGTAAGAGCGAGCGCTCTGGCGGAAAACCTGCGTGCCTGCATAAAATCCTCTAAATGTTAGCGCTGACGAAGCGGGCAGGGGGCCTTAAATTCACCGGTTCGGTTAGTTCCTTTGGATGCCGTAAGGAATTATACGGATGCCGTGAGGCATTTTAGAAGAGGCGTGGGAGGGGTTCGCAGCACAGAGGCCGCCTGAGTGGACTAAGGGCGAGGGTATTCTCGCCCTTGTCGATCAGGCCCATTCCCAAATTGGGAGGCAATTTCGCTCCGCGCTGCCGCAGCTTACTTTTCGCGACTGAGCGTGTAGCGAATACCTGCAGCATACGTCGGATGGTAGTACTCGCGCTGGACAACGTATTGCGGGCTTCCATTATAGAAACCGAAGACCTCGTTGTTCAGGTTCAAGCCGTAACCGTAGACCGTAAAGCTGCGCGTTATTTTGTAGCTGGCCTGGGCGTCGAGCTGGTAGTGCGCGTAGAGGTAGTTGTCTCCGCCCGGCCCTTTGGCGCCGCCGGCCGTCACCTCGGCACTTCCGTCGCATATAGTCGTGCAAGGGGGAAGGGGAATGATGCCGTTGGGGCCTGGCTGCAGGTCTTTGAATTGGTAGGCAAAGATCATGGCATCGTTGTACGTCATGCCGACGCGCAGGGAGAACTTGTTGGTGTCGAAAGTCGGGCTGATGTTCCAGGTGTTTGGCGCCTGGCGGAGCAGGGCCGGATGGTCATCGCGAAACAAGCCCTGCAGGCCGTCAGTGGTGGAATTCGTATAGCTGTAGTTGGCGGAGAGGCCCAGACCCTTCATCACGCCGGGCAGGCGGCTTAAGCGCTGTGAATAGCCAACCTCGAAACCCCACAAATGGGCGCTACCGATGTTCTGCACCTGCGAAACCAGAACATACGGCGAGGTAGGAGGGAGAGGTTGATTCTGGAACAGGCTGGGATTCTCAGCGAACTGCCCGTTGACGATCGGATCACCCAGCTGCTTGTAAAAGAAACCGGCCTGAATCATGCCAAATGGGTTCAGGAACTGCTCGAAGAGCAGATCGTAGTTGTTCGAGTGCTCCGCCTTTAAATTGGGGTTGCCGAGCGTGATCGCGTTCGGCGTCTGCGTAGTATCCAGCACACCGTTGGCTTGGGCGATGTCCTGCGGGTCAGGACGTGCAATGCCCCGGCTGAAGACCGCTCGTATGGCGCTGTCTTTGGTCAAGCCAAAGCGCACGGAAACGCTGGGCAGGACGTCGATGTAGTCGCTGCCGCCGGGGACATTGACTGCGTTCGGGACCGGGTTTCCGTTCGCATCCTGCCCATTGTTGAAGCTCAGCGTCGCAACATGCGTGGCTTCAAAGCGCACGCCTGTAACCAGGCGGAAACGATTGGTCAGGTCAATGGTATTCATCAGATAACCGGCGGAGACCCGCTCGATCAGGTTGTAGTTGTTTCCGTTGATGCCCTGGGCGCTAACCAACCCGCTGGCCAGCGCGAAAGCGCGCACCATCTCGTAGTTCGGCGTATTGGTAAAGTGGTAGGTCTTGTCGTAGTAGTTGGAGTCAGTGAAGGTTCCCAGGAACTGTCCTGCTGGAATAAGGGTCGGAAGGGTCGTGAAATCCGCGCTCAGACCCTGCGTGTCGTCGAACTTGTGAGCATTGCGAATCTTGCCGCCGAATTCGAATATCGCGTAGTGCGAACCCAAATGGTACTGCTGGGCAAATGAGGCAGAACCCTGGAGGTTCAACTGGGCGGAAAGACCCGTTGGCGGCAGGGCGAAACTGGAAAGCGTGTAGTTCCTGATGTCGGTGGAATCTGCCGCGCCGGGGACGAAGCATCCAGCGGAAAAAAGCGGACGAAATTGGGTCTTCGCGTTTGCAACGTTGACGCACGTGCCGGAAAGGTCCGGACCATTCCATGTGAAGTTGGCGCCGCCATCGCCGTTCAGCGAACGAGAGCGCGCAACGGAGGCATCCCATGTGAACCAGGAATTGTGGAAAACGTGTTTGGCGCCCAGCACCAGGCTGCCAATCGCAAAATCCGGGCGACGCCAGTCCTGACTGGCCTGAGGGTTGGCCCCGTCATTCAGCGTGTAAACCCATTTGTTTCCCCAGTTCCGGAAAGTGGAGTAGAGTCCGCGCAGATAAATGCCGGATCCTTCTCCGAGCTTGTAATCCACGCTACCTGCCAGCCCCCAGCGCGTGCGGTAGTAGATATAGTCGCGCTGGTCCATGCTGTCATAGTGCGGCGCAATGCTGCTTACAGTGGGCACAGGCTCAATGTCATTGATTCCGCGCCCGTTCCAGTCATATGTCCCGCCAAACAATATGCCCAGCTTTTTGCTTTGGCCAAACCGGTGTCCAATGGTGCCGCCGAACTGGTCAACGCCGCGTCCGCCGATAATCGGCGTGTAGCCGCCCAAGCCGTACAAACTTAGAGTTGGAACGTCGCCTGCCGTCTTGGTCTTGAGATTGACTGAGCCGCCAATGCCGTCTCCATCCTGATTCGCCTGAAGAGTTTTGTTGATTTCAGCCGATTCGACAAGGTCCGAGGCCAGCGTATCCAGCTTGATCTGGCGCACTCCGCTCTCCGGCGACGGAACGTTAATGCCGTCAATGGTTACGTTAGTCAGGCGGGGTTCGGTGCCGCGAATCTGGACGTACTTGCCTTCACCTTCATCGCGCTCAAGGGTGACGGACGGCAGTCGACCGAGGGCATCGGCAATGTTGGCATTGGGTAGCGACGTAATCACATCGGCGGGAATCACCTGCAGGATGTTGTCCGCGTTGCGCGTGCGATTGATGGCTTCTGCTTCTCCGTGGACGCGCGGCGCCGTCACGATGATCTCTTCGCTTTGCGATTTCACCTTCAGCAGCACGTTGATCGGCTCAACCGGGTTGGCTCCGACCGAGATTGCCTGGGTAACCGATTCAAACCCCACATAAGAAATAGTTACCGTATAAGCTCCCGGAGGGATGTTGGTGAACGTGAATTCACCCGACGCATTTGTGGCCAGGAAAATCCCCCTGGGTTGCAGCTCCACGCGTGCGCCTTGCAGCACGGCCCCGGAAGAATCAGCTACTCTGCCGGTGATGATGCCGCCTCTGCCCTGGCCCAGCATGGCCGGAGCAAAAAGCGCAAAGGCAATAACCATCCACAAACCGAATACGATAGAACGATAAAATGAAGTTTGACGGTGCATAAGTCGCTCCTTCGAAGCAGGGCAAATTTTTGATCGAAAAGAGAACAAGAATGCGCAGCTCGGCCGGTTGGGTAAATACTGCCGCCACTAGTTAAACGTGAGATGAACGGATCGTGAATACTGCGTTAAGAAGTACCCTAACGGGCCAACTGAGACGTTTGCTGTAATACTTCAGGAGCGGAGCCGCTCGTCGTTAACACGGTGTTCACAATTCCAATTTAGGGTAGGGTCATGTTTCGTTCGCCAAAGAATCTTCTGCTTCTTTGCACCCTTCTGGCTGCGGGTTGCGTTGCAAGGCCAACACTGCCGGCGCAAACGCAGCCGGTAGATATACGTCTGAGCCAGAGCAATCACATACATTTCATCGCGTACGGCGATACGCGCTTTACCGATCCGGCCGATACCAAGGCTGCCAATCCGGATGCCCGCCGCGAACTGGTAAAGGCCATCGCCAATGCGCACCCTGAGTTCGTTACCTTCGGCGGCGATATCACCTATAACGGTAACGACCCCAACGACTGGAAGGTCTATGACAGCGAAACCGCCATCTGGCGCGAGCAGCACATTCGCGTCTATCCGGCTTTGGGCAACCACGACCTTCACGGCGATCCGAAGATAAGCCTGGCCAACTACTTTGAGCGCTACCCGGAAATCAATCACAGTCTTTACTACTCCGTGAACACCGGCAATGTCCTGATGCTCACGCTGGATAGCGCACTCGACGAGACTTCTGGGGCGCAGGGCGACTGGCTCAAGAGCAAGCTTGATTCTGTTCCGGCCGGCGTGGACTTTGTGGTGATCGTGTTGCACCATCCGCCGTACACCAGCTCGTCCGACGCCGGGAAGTACGGCGGCGGACACTCGGCGCGGCCGGCCGAGCAGGCTCTGGCTCGTCTGCTGGAAGACCGGCAGCAGAAGATGCACGCGCGCATCGTGGTCTTTGCCGGGCACGTCCACAACTACGAGCGTCACGAACATGGCGGCGTGACGTATTTTGTTACCGGCGGCGGCGGCGCCCATGCTTATCCCATCGAGCGCCAGCCGGATGACCCGTTCCGCAGCAATGAAATCAACTATCACTACATCGACGTCAAAGTGGAACCGGGCAAGATGGTGACGACAATGAACCGCCTTAAGTTCAAAGACGGTCGCGCTACGTGGACACAGCCGGACACGGTGACCATCACGGTGCCGGGGCAACAGAAGGCCGCGGCGAGGTGAGAGCAGCCCTGGAAGGGCGAAAGAGTTTAGCCCAGGGCGTAAGCACCGGGTTGTGTGTGGAATGAGTGAGCGCCGTAGGTGCGGCACAGAATTTGATCTGACATCTGTTAAGCTTCAACTTTCCAGGAACGCCTTGGTTTCCCGCAAGAACAATTCCAGTTGATCGTGATGCACCCAGTGACCGGCCTTCTCCACCTTCACCAGCCGGCAATTGCGGATGGCCTTCACGCGCGGGTCGTTCTCCGGCACCGGGGCAAAGCTTTCCAGTCCCCAGAACAGCAGCGTGGGCGAGGTGATCTGTCCGTAAAGCTCCGCGCTTTCTTCCACGTTGAAGATGAGCGGAGAAAAAGCGCGTACGTAGTTGTCGAATTTCCAGACCAGCGATCCGTCTGCATCCCAGTTGGTGCCGTGCAGCGTCAGGTGGCGCGCGACGTCGTCGGAGAGACGCGGATTGGCTTCCTGCATGCGCGCCACCGCGGCATCGAGATTGGGATAACTCTTCGGCTTGCGTTTTTCGATGCCGCGCACGGCTTCAATCCAGTAACGCAGCCGCGCCGATGCCGGCCCATAGATGCGATGCGTCGGCGGAAAGCCGATGCCCTCAATCGAAACCGCTTTGGCGACGCGCTCAGGATACGTGCCGGCATAGTGGAGAACAATCAGGCCGCCGAGCGAGTGCCCCACCAGGCGCATGGGAAATTCGTTGATGATGTCGAGCAGGGCGGAGAGGTCGAGCACGTGTTCAGCAATGCTGTACATAGCTCCAGGCGCCCACGCGCTGTTGCCGTGGCCGCGCAGGTCGAGGGCGTAGACGTGGTAGTGCTCGCATAGGGAGCGCGCCACCCAGTCCCAGTTGCGCGCGTGGTCCAGGCCGCCGTGGACCAATACCAGGGCAGGCTTGCCATCCTGTCCGTAATCCCAAAACTGCAGCTTCAGGCGGTCAGAATAAAAAAAGTGTGAGATCGGTTCCATGTTTGTGTGTTCAGTTTGAGTTCAAGCTGCAAACAAGCATTCTATCGTGCAGCCAAATCGACAGCTTTGGCAATCCAGGCAATTCACGGGATACAAGACAGAGCGGCGCAAAAGTTGCAACCCCTGCGCAGCCCGCGGCGAAGCCCAGACCTGAGCAAGCGCAAATGTGCACGGCTGACGGGCACTTCCACTCCAGCAGAATGGGAGTCAAGTAAGATGAGTCTATGGACCTCACTCAACAGGATCTCGCGAACCTATTACGACAGGCGGAATCGGCTCATGGTGAGTACGAGCAAAGGCTCGGCCACAGAGACGACAATTGGCCTTCCTGGTATGCCGAATTTATCGTGAAAAAGCTTCGGGAACGAGAAGGCAAAATGGATCGCGCTGCGTAGAAACGGTCACCGCCGGCATCGCTCGTCTTGACACCTGCTATCGCCGGTCTTTAGACTGCCATCCCTCGCCGCTTTGTGCTTACGGCAGATGAATCGCCGCCGTCGTCCGGCTGCGACAGTTGTTCGCTGTTCCGTTTCAAGAGCTCATCATCGCGGAGTTTTCATCACATGGATCTCATCAGCAAAGGTCTCTTCAGCAAGATTCGCACACATGCGAAAAGAGGAGTGAACGATGCCATCACAGTTGTTCAGAAAATTGTCTGTCCTGGCGCTGGTCCTGTTTGTGCTGGGAATGGAGGCGCAGATGCTGCCTAACCCCTATGGACCGCCGGTCGGTTTGGAAGCCGCCAAGAAGGCTGCGGCTGCGGCATTGGCCGAGGCCGTAAAAAATCACTGGAACATGGCTGTAGCGGTGGTTGATCCCAACGGCACCCTGGTCTATTACGAAAAGATGGATAACACTCAGCTGGGCAGCGCCGACGTGTCCATTGACAAGGCCCGTTCGGCGGCGCTTTATAAGCGCCCGACCAAGGCCTTTCAGGATGCCCTGGCCAGTGGCGGAGCGGGCGTGCGAGTGATGAGCCTCCGGGGCGCAGTGCCGGTTGAGGGCGGAGTTCCTCTCATCGCCGACGGTAAAGTCATCGGCGCGATCGGCGTCTCCGGCGCCAACAGTGACCAGGATGGCCAGTGCGCGGTTGCCGGCGCTGCCGTCATTAAATAAGGTGAAGTAAGCATTCAGCACTCAGCATTCAGTCCTGCGGCATTGCTGTACGAGCCCTGGCGCGTCTCTGGAATCCAGCTACTCTGCTTTTGAGAGGCAACAGCTCCTGCGCAAGGATTCCAGTCGCGCGCCGGCCTTTTAATCTGCTCTTAACACCGAAATTTTTTTTGCAGCTTCTCTCTGCGCTCAGACCAGAGCGGCACAACCTGTGCTGCTGAATCTACATCTCAAGCCAGTAACCCTGGTTATGAGAGCGCCATGCCACAGTCCAAGACTTCTTCTGCCCTGATCTCAGTTTTTCTCGCCTCCACTGTTGCTTTCCTCTGCGGTTGCACTGGAATGATCGGCGGTAGCAGTTCCGGCCCATCACAGGCTGTGATCGCGTTCGGCGCCCAGCCGCTAAGCATCGTTCAAGGCCAGCCGACCACGCTCACGTGGAAGGTGACCAATGCCACATCGTTTTCCATTTCCCCGGCAGTCGCTTCCGGAACATTGCCGATGTCAGGCTCGGCAGCGGTTACGCCATCGCAGACGACTACCTATGTTGCGACCGCGACCGACGCAAACGGCCGGCAGGCTTCCAGTTCGATCACGGTCACGGTTGTTGCCGCCGGATCGGCCCCGACCATCAGCCTGAGCTTTGCCCCGACCGTGGTCGGTTCGGGCCAATCCGCGACGCTCACCTGGAGCACGACCAACGCGCTCTCGGTCTCGATTACGCCGTCAGTCCTGTCAGAAGACCAGACTTCGCTGGCGCTTTCTGGTGCGGTGACGCTGGTCCCCACTGCCACCACGACTTATACAGCTACGGCCACTGGAGCAGCCGGAGTGACGGCGAGCGCGACAGCGACTATAAACATGATGACCGTTGGGCTGACAGCCACCCCGCCAAAGATTGGCCCCGGCCAGACCGCAACGCTCAACTGGACGAGCGCGAACGCGACCTCGCTCAGCATCGATCAGGGAGTAGGTGCGGTGAATCCGCCGAGCGGAAGCATTTCTGTAAGCCCGAGCGCGACTACCACCTATACCATCACTGCCACAAACGGCACGGCAACGGCCACGGCTCAAACCACGGTGAGCGCGCCCCTGGGCGTTACGCTTACGGCAAACCCTGCCAACATCGCGCCGGGCGGGCAGTCTACGCTCACCTGGAGTTCACAGGGCGCAGCAAGTCTCAGCATCGATCAGGGAATTGGAACGGTTACCGGCGCAACCGGAAGCGTAAAAGTTTCACCTGCAGCGAATACCACCTATACGATCACGGCTACCGATGGGCAGGGAAATACCACTACGGCCGCGGCCACAGTCAGCGTTGGCATTAACACGGGCCTGCAGGGCATCAAGCACATTGTCGTGCTGTTGCAGGAGAACCGCTCGTTTGACAGCTACTTCGCCAATCTCGGAAACTACGTTGCCACCAGGCATCCCGAGATTGCCAATTATTCGATCAACGCCGGTTACGATCCCAACATTCTCCTGCCGCTCTTCGGGGGTGGAACAGGACACCTGTTCCACGAGCCCACCACGCGGACGGAGAATCTTTCTCCGGCGTGGAATGAAAGCCATTTTGATATCGATACGCAAGCCGACGGCACGTTCAAGATGGACCGCTTTGCCCAAACCACGCACTCTGTTGCGCAGAAATTCGACAACAACGGGCTGCGCGCTCTCGGCCAGTACAACGAAACCGATCTGCCCTACTACTACGAATTGGCAGCGCAGTTCGGCACCAGTGATTCATTCCACTCGCCCATGCTGGCCAACACGGTCACCAACCGCCAGTATGCGTTCTGCGCGACATCACAAGGCAGGATCTTCCCCTCGCCCGGTGGTTCGCCGCAGTGGACCTGTCCTACTATTTTCTCCAGCCTGCAAAGCAACGGCGTGAGCTGGGCCTATTACTATAAAGACGCGATCTTCCTGGCGGGCTTTACCGACTGGAACAATCCCGCCATCCAGACCAAGACGTTTCCCATTCAACAGTATCTCGACATCCTGGCCAGCCCCACTGCGGACACCGACCTCCCCTCTTTTGTGTGGATCGACGGCGGCTTTGGCGCAAGCGGACTGGATGAACACCCGGACAACAACATCCAGCAGGGCGCGGCATTCGTGAAAACCCTGATTGACGCCCTGATGAACAGCCCCGCCTGGCACGATTCGATCTTCATTCTTTCTTACGACGAAGGCGGAGGACTCTATGACCACGTGCCGCCGTTCACGGTGGTTCCACCGGACGATATTCCGCCGCAACTTGGGCCCAACGATGCCACCGGAGACAACTTTACGCTGAGCGGCTTCCGCGTTCCTATCATCGTGATGTCCCCCTTTGTGAAGCCGCACTTCGTTTCCCACGTCAACCGCGATACCACTTCGATTTTGAAGTTGGTTGAGACCCGGTTCAATCTGGCGCCCCTCACCCGGCGCGACGCCGCGGGCGACGATATGACGGAGTTCTTTGACTTCATCAACCCGCCGGTGTTTCTCACACCGCCGGCGCTGCCGGCCCAGCCTACCAATGGTCTGGATGATCCCAGTAAGGAAGCGCCGCCACAGTAATAAAAACGGTGCTTTCACAAAGAAAAAGGCCGCAAAAGAGCGTTGCGGCTTTTTTCTTTGGCATACTGTTTTCCCGTTAGAATAAAAGCACGTGGTGCTTGCTGTTTACATCGTCGTAGTCATTCTGCTTCTGCAGGTTGTCCTTCAGTCTCTTTGCCTCTGGCACGATAGCAAGAAATTCCATGCGCCGGGAAGGTTGGTAAAACTGCCGTACAGAACGGTGCATGTGCAGCAATCTGGCGCAGGCGCCCCGGCGATCATTCTGGAATCAGGCATCACTGCCACTTCGTTGAGTTGGAGCATTCTCCAGCCCCAACTCGCGCCTTATTCGGCCGTCTATAGCTATGATCGTGCGAGTCTCGGATGGAGCACATCTTCAGGGCATGAATGCAAGGTATCGAAGATGGCAGATGAGCTCCATGAGTGGATTGAAGCTCTGCATATGCCCAGGCCATACGTTTTGGCGGGGCATTCTTTTGCTGCCTATATTCTCCGCGTCTATGCGCGCGCATTCCCCGATGAACTTGCAGGCATCATCTTGATCGATCCACTGACGCCCGAAGAATGGATCGGCCCCGATCGTTCCCGGCGATGGCAAATTCGCCGCGCAGTATGGTTTTCCCGCGCCGGCGCGGTGATCAGCGCACTCGGTGTGCTGCGTTTTTGCCTATGGTTGTTGCAGCGCGGCAACAATGCCGTGCCGCGTCGCGTGCTGGGTTCATTCGGCGCAGGCGCAAAAGATACCGTCGAACGTATTCTTGGCGAACTGGCCAAACTTCCTCCTGAGACCGTTCGGCTCATTCGCGAACGCTGGGGACATCCAAAATTTTTCCTGGTGATGGCCCGGTATATTCAAAGCCTACCTAAGTGTGCGGCGGAAGTTTTTGGCTGCGACATACCCGCGCACATCCCTGTCACTGTCATTTCCGGTGGGCACCAGACAGGTGTCCGCCTGGAGGAGCACCAAGCTATCGCCGCGCGTTCGCTGCGCGGGCGCCATATCATCGCTGCCAAAAGCGCACATTGGGTCCATTTGGATGAGCCGGAACTGATCGTTGAGGCCGCTCGCGAGATGCTCGCCGATATCGAACGCAGCTCGTTCACTCAGCCATCAGCATTCAGACAAACCGAGTCAACCGCAGATCTGCACTGATGAACTCAGGATGAGGAAAACACTTAAAATTTTACACCCGTGATATGCGCATGGCCCGATCGCGCTAGTCAACAGACGCGACATACAGTGGGCTTGCAAGCAGGATTCGTTTTGCGTCGGAACCACGGAACCCTTGAGGCCATTTGCTGTCGTGTAAAACTCTTGCCACGAACTCGGTTGATTCCTTGATCCCTTTAGTTTGCGTGGCTGCCAGCCAAGTGCCGTTCGCGATATCGTATTCATCCAATTCACCTTCATCCCATTCAGCCAATCCTTTTGTGGTCTCAGGAACAGGGTCCTGAAGGTTATCCAGGAACCACTGCACCATGGGTGGCGTAAGAGAGTGCGAATGCGCAGTTCCCGGCCGCTGCTCGCCGAGCAAGTTGTACTTCGATCCCGCCAGGGCCATAGCGATTCCAGGCGCGGAATAGCTCCAGAATGTTATGGGTGATTCATCCCCGATTCCGCCGTAGGTTGACCATGTCATGCGAAGGTTCCCGCCAATATATTTCTTCGGCGCATCGATGCTACCGACAGCATCCGAGTCCCGCAAAGCTTTAACCACCTCGTTAAGGCGAGTAACAGAATTCTCAGGAACTCCACGTCCCTGTTTAATTTCACCCTTCAGAACCTTGAGGTCGAACCCGATCGATGCCTCACGGCTGTTCTCAGTTGACGTGGCAATCTGGTTGTACAGCATCTCAATTTTGGAATCCGAAATATAAAGGTAGTACTTCATCCGGGACTTCCTCCAGCACTCGGACGCAAGCGGCCCGAATATAATAACCGTTTGAGACGAACCGCAAGAGATTACACCCGTCTCTTCCATCTCCTGCATCAGCCAATTAAAATGCAGTTCGAGACACTCATGAAAAAAGTTGTTGAGCGTGAAAGAAACAAGAATTATTACCGCGTGCTGCACGTACCCATCTGGATATGGGTTTTCTGGATCCTGCCCGGCCATCTTACGGCCGATCTCTACGCTCACGGCCCTGACCGCCGCCATTGGATCTGGCTCGCCATCGTAACAGCCGTCTGCGCGTGGCGCGGATATGCCGGCCGGCTTCCCGGCGGCGAGCCGCGCCCTTACATCACGCATTATGGCGAACCTAAGCCCAATCTCTGGTATCGCGTCGTCTGCTATACCGCGGCGTGGATCGACCTGCTGGTGCCGTTCACCATCAACCTGATCGGATTGGCTATTAACTTTTTCACCGGACGCTGGATCATCAACGATCTTTACTTCAAGCTTTACTATCCACTTGCCTTTGCGATTGTGATTGCCACCGCGCTCAACCTCACGCCCCGCGCCGGCCGCTCGACGCGCAACGAGGGTGCGGAAAAGGGCTGGTTTTACGTGGCGATCTGGACCGTGGTTCCCACCCAGGTTGCCGGCTGGGCCATGTGGCGCATGGGAAAGCTCTTTGATCTCTCTGCCCAGAACCTGGGCCATCTGCGGCTGGCAACTTTCGTGATCGTCGCCGGCGCTTTTTTGGTGCTGGGTTTGCTGGGTAGGCTGCCTCGCACCGAGCGCTATCACATCGCTGAAGGCGTGATCTCCGACATGCCCGTCTCGGCGGGCTTTTAGTCGCCAATTGAAACTCATCATCGCGACTGCCGTTGAACCAACGCGCGCAGTCAGGGACTCATTTCGCGCCCGGGTCTTGGCGTAAATCTATTTCGCCAGGCAGAACGCAATGATCGTGCTTCCTCGCTGGCCGCCCTTCGCTTCCACTTCTTTCAGCAGTTCTTCTTCAAGGTTGTCTGGATCAGGGACCATCTCACACCCGGCGATCTGCTGATCGCTCGCGCCGTGATAGCAAAGCTCGCAGACACCCAGCGCGCCTTCCGGTCCTGAACGCACCGGCGGCCCAAAAGTCCGGCAGGTCATCGGACGCGATGAGTAGAGATCGCACTCCCCGGTCCTTGGATCGAGCGCGGGACAAGGTTCGTCATTGGCGAAATCGGCAAATTCATCTTGAGCGACGGGGTCTTCTCCGAGAATGCCGTTCGCGCGATTGCCCGGGAAGTTCGAAGAAAGCCTGGCCCACGATTCGCGCGCTCGTGTGCGCACCCGGGCCGCCCGGCGCGGATGGCTCTTCTCCAGATCGCCCAGGCCTTTTTGCAAACGCACAACGTCGAGCTGGCTGATGGGGAATGGTCCGTGGCAGCATTGGGTGCAGCCTTTGCGGCAAACCAGCCACTCGCCGCTCTTGCGCGCGGCTTCAGCCAGCGCGGCATCCACAATCTGGACCAGCTGCTGATCGGCGCGGGGAAGGAAGGTGGGCATAGTCAAAGCATATCTCATAAAAGAAAAGGCGGAGCTCTGCGCTCCGCCTCTGAAAAATCGATTTTCAGATTGATAGCCTATTTTGGCTGTGCTTCTTGTTTCTGCTCCTGGCCGGTCTGCTTCTTTTTGGCCATCATGGTCACTTTTTCCACGTTCATCGAGTGATCAGCCTCGTTCAGTTGGGCTTTCACCTTCACGTGATGACCCTCGTGGCCTTTTACCGCATCGAGATTGGAAATGTTCCAGGCCTGCTTGTCTTTGTCATTGATGAAGACGGTCTTGCCGTCCTGGTCTTTGACCCAGCCGGTCAGGCTCATGGCCTTGCCTTTGGATGCGGCCTTGGCTTCTTTGTTCTCGGCCTTTTGCACGCTCTTGTCGTTCGCGGTCTGATCCTTGGTTGCCGGCTCCTGTGCCACCAGGGCCAATGACGCCGTCATCAGGAATGCAAAGATGAATGTAGCTACTCGTCTCATTTTTTTCGGGTTCTCCTTCCGTCAGTTCTTTCCTTATGCAGTGAGATGCCCGCTGAGGAGCAAAGGAGGGCTGCCATGATTATAAAAACAAATGACTTAGACCAACCCCGATTGAGGCGGAAAGTTGCGCTCAGGCTTTGAGTTTTTCGCCGAATTTGTGCTGGAATTTCTTCACCTTGGGCGCGACCACAAGCTGGCAGTAGGGCTGGCTGCCGTTGTGCGCGAAATACTCCTGGTGATAGTCCTCAGCTACATAGAATTTTCCTGCCGGCTCGAGCGAGGTGACGATCGGGTTCGGGTAGGCATGCGACGCAGTGAGCTCGTCAATTTTTTTCTTGGCTTCGCGATACTGGTTTTCCGACGTGTAGAAGATCACCGATCGGTATTGCGTCCCGACATCATCGCCCTGGCGATTGGGCGTGGTTGGATCGTGGATGCTGAAAAACACATCCAGTAATTCCTTGTAGTTGGTTTCATCGGGATTGAAGGTGATGCGCACGACCTCGGCGTGACCGGTATCGCCGTTGCAGACCTGGCGATACGTGGGATTTTCAACGTGGCCTCCCGCATATCCTGACTCAACCGCGGTCACGCCCTGCAGACGGTCAAAGACTGCTTCCAGGCACCAGAAACAGCCGCCGCCTAAAATCGCAGTTTGTAAGTTTTCCATAGAGACTTTTGATGTTTCCTGCGGCACAAAAGTTCCACGGTTAAGTTTTGTTGCCGCAGCTCAATCAGCTTACTCAGAACCCATTCTGTTGACAACTCCTGGCGGCAAATCTGGTTCTTATTACCAGATCAATTGTGAGCTGAAACCATGAGAGAGGCATCTGTGCGCGGCAGAGCCGCGCTCGTTCAATTGGTATTTTTTGTCTTTGCGGTGTGCGTGTTGCTGGCGGGTTTTCGATTGCCGGCACAAGCGCAGATAACCATCGCTCAGATCAGTGATATACACATGGGCGAGCCTGAAGCGCCGCACGCCTACGATAACCTGCGCCGCACCGTCGACATGGTGAACGCACGCCATCCTGACGCCGTCATCGTCAGCGGCGATATCGCAGAAAACTACGATCAATGGCTCATTGCTCGCGGCATCCTCAAGTGGCTGCACGCGCCGGTCTATTACGCGCCCGGTAACCACGACGTTCACTCGAACGACGTTGCCAAATATCGCGCGGTGTTTGGCCCGGACTACTACAAGTTCAACGTGAAAGGCGTGACCTTCGTGGTGATTGATTCACAGCTTCTTGGCAACTATGACAAGTTTGACGCTCAACCGCTGTTGCCCGTGACCTCTCAAACTGAGCAGGAGTCACAGAAGATGCTTTCCTGGCTGGCCGGCCAGGCCGAAAAGCATGATCATGACGAAGACCGTGGACGAGACGATCGTGACGATCGAAACCGCGGCGATGACGACGATCATGGCCGTAAAATTGTTATCGGCATTCAGCACATTCCCGAGTTTCGCAACGGCAATATTCCGCCTGATCCAAAACCTTACTGGACCATCAATGAGCCTTATCGCTCACGGGAACTGCAGCTCTTGCACAAGCTGGGCATAAAAGACATGCTGGTAGGCCACTGGCATGTGGGAACGGTTTTTCATCAGGACGGCATCACCTGGCACGTGGCGCCCAGCACCAGCAGAGCGCTTCCGTGGAGCGGAAACCTGGGTTTTGCCATGCACACCATCAGCCGCGATGGCGATGTGCAAACGGAGTTTGTTCCTTTGAGCGCGCCTTAACCTCGGCTAGGCCGCGACCAGGTCCTCGTACCCGCGCTCTTCGATTTCCTTCTGGCTGATAGGGACGCTCACCGGCCAGGGTTCGTCTACACCGAGCAGCGCCAGCGCGCCGCCGAGAAGCGCCAGGTTCTTGGTGAAGTTGATCGTCTCGTGCATGCGTTGCTGCGGATCTTCAATGCGCCAGAAATCGTGCATCACCGGCGAGACGCCTCCGAGGAAGGCGGCAATGGTTGCTGCGCCGATTTTCGGCTTTATTCCCAGCAAAATGCTTGTGCCGCCGGCAATGAGCGCGACCCCCGTCGCAGCAACTGCAGCCTCAGCCAGCGGAACGTTCTTCGACTGGGCATATCCGGTATATGACTTGCGTTCTTTAAGATGCTTGACGCCGTTGATTAGAAAAAAGCCGCCGAAGACGAGGCGCCCGATCAGAAACGGAATCTTCATTGTGAGACTGCCTCCCAGGTAGATACTCACAATCTTGGATTCCGAAGGCCAGTTGCGGGTGGCCAGTCGCTCGACGAGTCAGGTTCGCGCCGGCTGCGCGGACAAGCCTCAGTGTTTCATTTTGAAATCTTGCGTTTCCGTTTTGCTTTCACTCAACCCAATCAAAAGTCCTGGTCACGGCTTTCTTCCACTGGCGATACATTTTTTCCCGCCGCGCCCGGTCCATGGCCGGCTGCCAGGTTTTCTCGGCTGACCAGTGCGCACAAAGCTCTTCCTTGCTGCTAAAGAATCCGACTGCCAGCCCTGCGGCATAAGCCGCGCCCAGACACGTGGTTTCCTGGATGGAAGGAAGCACCACAGGCTTGTCCAGGATGTCGGCTTGGAATTGCATCAGCAGGTTGTTGCGCACCATGCCGCCATCGACCCGCAGGACGCCGAGCGCGATGTCTGAATCCTGCTGCATTGCTTCGACTACCTCGCGAGTCTGAAAGGCTACGGCTTCAAGCACAGCTCGCGCCATGTGTCTCTTGTCCGCGAACCGAGTCAGACCGGCAATCACGCCGCGGGCGTTCTCTTTCCAGTAGGGAGCATAAAGTCCGGAAAACGCGGGAACAAAATAAACTCCGCCATTGTCCTGAACCAAGGCCGCCAGCGCTTCGATCTCCGCGCTGTTCCTGATCAATCCGAGGTTGTCGCGCAGCCACTGCACCAACGCGCCGGCGATGGCTACGCTGCCCTCCAGCGCATACCGCGCGGGCTGGTTGGCCAGTTGATAGGCGACGGTGGTAAGCAATCCGTGTTTTGATGTCACCGGTTTTTCGCCGGTGTTCATCAGCAGAAAACAGCCGGTGCCGTAAGTGTTCTTCGTTTCGCCGCGTTTGAAGCAGGTTTGTCCGACCAGCGCAGCCTGCTGATCGCCGAGGATGCCGGCCACAGGAACTCCGGCGAGCGGTCCTTCGGCGATGCGCCCATAAACTTCACTACTGGAGCAGATACGCGGCAGGATTCGCTCAGGAATAGCAAATGCCTTGAGTAGCTCCGGATCCCAATTGAGGGTTTCGAGGTTCATCAACTGCGTGCGGCTGGCGTTAGTGACATCGGTGATGTGCAGGCCGGTCAGCTTCCATAAAAGGAAAGTGTCAATGTTGCCGAAGAGTATTTCTCCCGCCTGCGCCTGGCCGCGCAAGCCGGTGATGTCTTCGAGAATCCAGCGCAGCTTCAGAGCGCTGAAGTACGTGGAAAGCGGCAGGCCGGTACGGCTGCGAAAGAAATCGTCGCCAATCTCGCGCGCCAGGCGGGTTACGTCCGCGGCGACGCGCATATCCTGCCAGACGATCGCGTTGCACAAAGGGCGTCCGGTCTTGCGCTCCCAAACCACCGTGGTCTCGCGCTGGTTGGTGATCCCCACGGCCGCCAGATCGCCTGCCTTCAAGCTGGCCTGGGCCATCGCCGCGGCCATCACTTCTCGAGTGCGCTGCCAGATCTCGTCCGCATCGTGCTCAACCCATCCCGGCTGGGGATAGAGCTGTCGATGCTCCTTTTGCGCGCTAGCCACGATTTTGCCGTTGCGGGCAAAGATAATGAAGCGGGTGCTGGTGGTGCCCTGGTCGATAGCGCCAACGTAATCGCTCATGATTTTTTCCGGAATTACCGTAGCCTCTTGCCTGCGTTTTAAACTCGATGAAATTTAAATTGTCGACTTTGACGTTTGCCGCAAGCCTGAAGAATTTACTGCGGCGCCGCATCACCGAGTATCATCTACTTCGATAGACTTTAACTGAGGACACTCATGCCCCAAACACCACAAACCCTGGCCAACCACACCAAATTCGACCCGCCATTTCATTTCTTCGTGCTTCCCGTATTGGCGATCAATGTAATCCTCATTGGTATCCAGCTTTTTCGCCGTCCCGGCATCCTTGGCACGTGGCTGCTCCTGGTATCGCTCGCGCTGGTGGTGATGGCCGGCCGCATGCGAAGCTATGCCACGCACCTTCAAGACCGCATCATACGCGTGGAAGAACGCCTTCGCCTAGCCGCCATTCTGCAGGAACCGCTGCGCTCCCGCATCGCGGAGCTTGCCGATTCCCAGCTCATCGGCCTGCGTTTTGCTTCGGACACGGAATTGCCGGCGCTGGTCCAGCGCGCCCTCGACGAAAGGCTAAGCCGCGCCGATATCAAGAAAGCCGTAACCGATTGGCGGCCGGATTACTCGCGGATCTGATGTTTCTATTTCTGGCCTTACAGCTCGCGACCGGGTAGATTGAAGCCTTAATCCGGGCCGTGACCCCGTCGACCCAAGCCAAGGCGGGCGGAAAAGCCCCTCCCGGATTCATCCGCGGGCACACGTTTGCGCAGGGATTTCATATACAATTTGCCATTCGTATCTCCTCACATTTGGAGCTTCTCTCATGCGACGTGTCTTCTCCGCTATTTTGCTCTGTTTGATTGCCATGCTTCCTTTGTCCGCTGCCAGCCCGGATGACGAAGCCCTGTACGGATTCACCAGCAGCACTTCGCACACGGAGCGCGATTGGGAGAACACGTTCCGAAAGATTCCTGACCCCGGCAATATGCGCGATTACATGCAGCGCCTGAGCGCGCATCCGCACCACGTGGGAACGGCGTACGACAAGCAGAATGCCGAGTGGATCCTCTCGCAATTCAAGTCCTGGGGACTGGACGCGGAAATTGAAACTTTCGACGTTCTGTTTCCCACCCCCAAGGAGCGCGTGCTGGAGCTGACGGAGCCCACGCACTACACCGCCAAGCTGGTTGAGCCGCCGGTCTCCGTCGATCCCACTTCGAACCAGCAGAGCGAGCAACTGCCCACCTATAACGCCTATTCGATTGACGGCGATGTGAAAGGCCGGCTGGTTTACGTCAACTACGGGCTGCCGCGCGATTATGAAGAGCTTGACCGCCTCGGCATCTCGGTGAAGGGCGCGATCGTGATTGCCCGCTATGGAAATTCCTGGCGCGGCATCAAGCCGAAGGTTGCTGCGGAACACGGGGCCATCGGCTGCATCATTTATTCGGATCCGCGCGACGACGGTTACTTCCAGAATGACGTTTTCCCGCAAGGGCCCATGCGCAATGAGAACGGCGTGCAGCGCGGCAGCGTCATGGACATGCCGACCTATCCCGGTGACCCGACAACGCCCGGCGTGGGCGCCAAAGGCGATGTAAAGCGTTTGGCAATCAAGGACATTACGACGCTCACCAAAATTCCCACGCTGCCGATTTCTTACGGCGATGCCAAGCCTCTGCTTGCGGCTCTGAAAGGACCCGTGGCGCCGGAGAGTTTTCGCGGCGCCTTGCCCATCACCTACCACGTTGGTCCTGGACCGGCGACCGTTCACCTGAAAGTCACCTTCAACTGGGATATCAAGCCGGTTTATGACGTGATTGCCAGGATTCCCGGCTCTGAGTCGCCCGATCAATGGATCATCCGCGGGAATCACCATGACGGCTGGGTGAACGGAGCGGAAGACCCGGTGTCAGGACAAATCGCACTGTTGGAAGAGGCTCGCGCTCTGGGCCAGCTGCTCAAGGGAGGATGGAAGCCGAAGCGCACCATTATTTATTGCGCCTGGGACGGCGAGGAGCCGATGCTTTTGGGTTCAACCGAGTGGGCGGAGTATCATGCCGCGGAATTGCAGCAGCACGCAGCAATCTACATCAATACTGACGGCAACGGCCGCGGCTTCCTGAGCGTGGAGGGGTCACATTCGCTGGAGAAATTTGTAAACACAGTCGCCCGCGACATCAACGATCCGGAGAAGAACATCTCCGTATGGAAACGCAGTCAGGCCGCGCGGCTTACGCGGGGCCGCCCTGAAGACCGCAAAGACGCGCGCACACGCCCTGATTTGCGCATTGGCCCGCTCGGCTCCGGCAGCGATTACACCGCTTTCATCGACCACCTGGGCGTAGCTTCGCTCAATGTTGGTTATGGCGGCGAAGACGGCGGAGGCGGGGTCTATCACTCCGTCTATGACGATTTTTACTGGTATACCAACTTCGCCGATAAAGACTTTGTCTATGGCCGCGCGCTGTCACAGACCGTCGGAACCATGGTGCTCCGTTTTGCCGATGCCGACCTGCTGCCCTATGACTTCAGTGATTTCGCCGACACGGTACACAAATATTCTGATGAGCTCAAGACGCTGCTCAAGAACCAGCAGGATGAGATCCGCGATCGCAATCAGGACATCGATAACGGCGTTTACAGTGCCGTGTCAGACCCGCGCCGGCCAACGGTAGCTCCGCCGAAGGAAGAGGTGCCGCCATTCCTCAATTTTGCTCCGCTCGACAATGCCGAGAATGCTCTGGACCACAGTGCCCAGCGTTATGCCAAAGCGGCCAAGGCATTCAGCAACAGCAACGCTTCTGCCGAGTCACTGCAGGCGCTCAACGGCAAGCTGCTTCTGGCCGAGCGCAAACTCATCAATGACGGCGGCCTGCCTCGCCGGTCCTGGTACAGGCATTTGATCTATGCCCCGGGCTTCTATACCGGTTATGGCGCCAAGACTCTTCCCGGAGTGCGTGAAGGGATCGAGGAAAAGCGCTACCAGGAAGCGGACAAGGAAATCGTCCGCGTGGCGCAGGCGATCACGGACTACGCGGCCGCAATCGATTCTGCCGCGGGCGATCTGGAAAAGGCCGGGCACTAGCGATCTTCGCTTGTATAGGCCACGCTTGTATAGGCCGCTTGTATAGTAGGAAGGAAATCCACTCCGGAGACACTTGAAATGCCTGTAGCCGCTCGCAAGCCGTTCGCGATCGCCATTGCCGTGCTCTTTTTTGCTTCGTTCGCATTCGCGCAATCCGCGCCGGGCAAGGCAGCAGCGCTAAAGTCGATGGACAGCGTGATCCATACGCTGTTCTCAGCCGTCACGTTTGGCCAGGCAGCGATTTCTCCGGATGCAGCGCAGGTAGCGTGGGTAGAAGACACCAGGGAAGGCTCTGCAATTTATGTTTCTGAGAGAGAAACTCCCCGGCCACGGCGCATCACCGCCGGCGGACACGCGGAAGAAGGCATCGGGTGGTCGCCGGACAGCAAACAGATCGCTTTTCTCTCGGATGCCGGCACGCCCGGACAACAGCAGCTCTATGTCGCAAATGCGGGAGGCGGAACGCCGCGCAAGCTGACCAGCGTCAAGGGATTTCTCTCGTCACCGGGCTGGTCGCCTGACGGCAAGACCATCGCGCTGCTGTTCACTGAGAACGCGGAGCGCGCCGCAGGCCCTCTGGTTGCCGAAAAGGTGCAGACAGGAGTGATCAAGGAAGCCGTCACGGAGCAGCGCCTCGCGCTGGTTGACGTTGCGAGCGGCAATCTGCGCCAGATCTCGCCCGCGGATATGTACGTTTATGAATTCGATTGGTCGGCTGATGCCACGCGTCTTGTCACTACGGCTGCGCACGGCAATGGCGACAACAACTGGTACATCGCGCAGATTTATACCATCCCGGCTGCGGGCGGCGACATGAAGTCCATTTACAAGCCCCCGGTGGATTCGCAGATCGCAATTCCCAAGTGGTCGCCGGACGGCAAATCCGTGGCCTTCATCTCCGGCATCATGAGCGATGAAGGCGCCGTTGGCGGCGATATCTTCATCGTTCCAGCGGAAGGCGGCACGGCGAAAAACATTACGCCGGGCATGAGAGCGTCTGCCAGTACGCTGACCTGGCTTTCCGACGGAAAGAAGATTCTTTTCGGCGAAGACGCGGATGGCGAGAGCGGCATCGGCACGGTGGATATTGCGGCCGGCAAGATTGAAACCCTCAGCCGTGGACCTGAGCTGCTCACGGCCAACGGAGGAGGCACTGCGGTCTCTCTATCAGCGGATGGCAAGTCGGGGGCGGTCATTCGCCAGTCGCTCGCATATCCGCCGGAGGTCTGGGCGGGCGAATTGGGCCAGTGGCAGCAAATCACTTCGCGCAACGCCGGATTGAAACCCTCGTGGGGCAAGGCAACAAGTGTTCACTGGCGCAACGACAAGCTCAACCTCCAGGGCTGGCTGCTGTATCCAGCCAATTTTGAGCCTTCGAAAAAATATCCCATGGTGGTGCTGGTGCACGGCGGTCCAAGCGCGATGATCCATTCTTCCTGGCCGGGAGCGCACAGCTTCGGCGTGGCGCTTTCGGGCGCGGGATACTTTGTCTTCATGCCGAATCCCCGTGGCAGCTACGGCGAGGGAGAAGCCTTTACCCGCGCCAACGTGAAGGACTTCGGCTATGGCGATTTTCGCGACATCATGACGGGAGTGGATCAGGTGCTGCAAGAAGCGCCGGTCGATGGCCATCGTCTTGGCATCACGGGATGGAGCTATGGCGGCTACATGACTATGTGGGCCGTGACGCAAACCAACCGCTTTGCCGCCGCGGTCGCCGGAGCAGGTCTGGCGAACTTCCAGAGTTATTACGGTGAAAACCAGATCGACCAGTGGATGATCCCGTTCTTCGGCGCCTCGGTGTATGACGATCCCAAGGTTTATGCCAAAAGCTCGCCGATCACGTACATCAAGAATGCGAAGACTCCTACGCTGATTTTGGTGGGTGATAGCGACGGTGAATGTCCGACGCCGCAGTCGTATGAGTTCTGGCACGCGCTGAAAACGCTGGGTGTGAAAACGGAGTTCGTGGTTTACGAGCATGAGGGCCATTCGTTCGGCGATCCGGCGCACCAGCGCGATGTGATTGAACGCGCGGCGGCGTGGTTTGATCAATACCTGAAATAAAACGACTTATCAAAAAAACCGGATAAAATCTCGAGCGGGTTAAGTCATTCGGGCCATGGATGAGAGCATCTGCCGGTGTAGTCTGAGGGTGCCAATCGTCAATCCACAATCGAGGCAGTGCCCAGTGGCTCGAGCCAAATCTGTCCCCCGAATCCTGCTCGTGAATGGTGAAAACACAGTGCAGCATCTGCGCGCGCTCATGCTGCGCATGGAAGGCTATCACGTAGATACGGCGGCCGACCTGCACGCCGCCCGAGCTGTAATTTCCGCTGCGCGCAAGTACAACCTGATCATCGTGGACGTGGGCCACTTTGCCTCGCCCGGGATTGCTTTCTGCGAAGAGATCAGGACACGGCATCCGCAGTTGAAGGTGCTGATGCAGGTCGACGGGCAACTGTTCCCGGACCGCAGCAGCTGTCCGGACGAAGTGGTGTCAAAGCAGGAAGGGCCGCAACACTTTGTGCGTGAAGTGGAGCGGCTGTTGCAGGCTTCTTAACGCGGCTTCTTCGCCGGCGTCGCCGGGGCCGATGGCTTCCATTTCTCCAGAAAGACGATAACGTCTTCTTCGCTCATCAAGTGCGCGCGTTCGAAGTCTCCGGTTGAGTACAGCACGGCGCCGCGCGGGCTCAGCACGGCCAGAGAGGGCACGCCTTTTTCCAGGTTCACCTTGTAGCGCTTGGCCAGGTCGAGATTCTTGTCATATTGCCCTACGTTGACGTGCACCAGCTCGAAGTTGTCATTGAGCAGAGGAGCAATGCGCGGCTGATGAAAAGCGTTTTCCAAAACATGGCAGTCAATGCACCAGTTGCCGCCGAAGTCGAGCAGCACGCGCTTGTGCTCGCGGACGGCCGCTGCCAGGGCGCGGTTGATGTCGGCAGCTGCGTTCGCATTCTCATGGTACAACTGCGGATTCGGCTGAGCCGGCGCCTGTAACGGCGTCTTCTTCCATTGCGCCGACGCGACTGCGGCGGCAAGAATCCACACCCACGACAATAACCTGTTTCGCTGAAGCATGGCTTCAAATTGTAGACGATAGGCAAGAACCGCGCTTCACTTGGGTGACACCACGCGGCCGTATTCTGATGCTCGCGACACGCGATCAAAGTAGCTGAAGGTGAGCGCGGCAATTTTACGGATCGCAGCCGAGCCGTCTTTCTCGTCTTTGAGATAGGCGGTCATCACGCAGAGAACGTAAGGACGGTTGTTCACCATGACAATGCCGGAGTCATTGCGGACCGCCTCCAATTCTCCGGGCTTGTTGGCGGCGACGGCATCGTCGGGCAGGCCCTGGAGCATCGAGCTTTCCTTGTGCGTGCTCAGCATCTTGAGGTAGTCAGCCGTCATTTCCTTGTTGAGCAGCTTGCCGGTGTAGATGGTTTCAAGAAGGGTCATCATCTCGCGTGGCGTGGAGACATTCTCCCGGCCCTCGCCGGCGGCTTTCAGGTCCATCATCTGGCGGCGCAGACGGGTGGCGTGCAGACCCAGGCTGTCGAGCATCGCGTTTACGTTTTCCATGCCCACGCGTCCGATCAGCACGTTGGTAGCGCTGTTGTCGCTTACGGCGACCATCATGGTGGCGAGATCTCGCAACGTCAGGCGGGTGACGCCGGGAGTAAGGCCCAGCATAATGTCGCTGCCGGAAACCAGGTCTTCCTTGCGGACGACATACTCGTCGGTGAGTTTGAGTTTGCCCTGTTGCGCCTGCAGATAGAGGTTCGCCAGCACGGCGATCTTGATGGAACTGGCCTGGGGCATGATCTCATCGCCGTGGATGAAGAAGGTTTCGCCGGAGGTGAGGTCTTTCACAGCCAGGCCCATTACGCCGTCGAGGTTGTGGTCTACCGTGCGCAGATCGTCTTGCAGTTTCTGCCACAAGGCTTGCCGTTTTTCGGCTGCGGGTTTCTCCGGGCAACACTGAGCAAGAGCAGGAAGCGAACAAAGAAAAGCAAGGAGCAGCAGGCACAATTTTTTGATCATCGCGAGTGCAGTGTACACAGCTTCCCGCGCCCGGCAAAGAACGTTTTTCATCGGCAAGCTGGCGCATTTTTTCTGATTCGCCCGCACAGTTTACGAATTCAGGAAGGCAGCAGCCCGGCGGCGTTGAATCGCCATAACTCGTGGACAATGGCAGGGTGCAGGATCACGTAAAAAGCTTTCCGGCGCCCGCGGGTCTCGACGCGACCACGCACAATCTGTTGCTGACGGCGATTCACGAAAGGCGTTTGCTGCGTTTTGCCTACAAAAATCAAATTCGTATCGCCGAGCCCCAGGATTATGGCCTGCAGAAAGGCGTGGTGCACCTCTTTACCTACCAGGTCGGAGGCCAAAGCAGCAGCGGCACGCTGCCGGACTGGCGCAAGTTTGCCGTTCAGAATATCTCCCGGCTCGAGTTGCTGGACAAGACTTTTGCCGGCAGCCGATCGGTTCCATCACATAGGCATCAGAACTGGGATGTACTATTCGCCCGAGTAGATTAAGTCGCGTTCACACGCGTTTAGCGCTACGAGCGTATACTTTCTGAGCTATGGCAAACATTGACAAGCATCCCGCGGGCTCCTTTTGCTGGTTTGAACTGGCGACGACAGACCAGGCTGCCGCAAAAAAATTCTATACGTCGCTTTTTGGTTGGGCGGTCGAGGACAGTCCTATGGGTCCCGACGATTTCTATTCCATGTTCAAGCTCTCCGGACGCGACGCCGGAGCTGCCTACAGCATGCGCAAAGAGCAGCGTGCGCAGGGGGTTCCGCCACACTGGATGGTCTATGTCGCAGCCACGAGCGCGGACGATGCCGTAAGCAAGGCGGCGCATATCGGCGGAACGGTGTTGTCGCCTGCTTTTGATGTCATGGACGTCGGACGCATGGCGGTTCTGCAGGATCCTACCGGCGCGACTTTTTCCGTGTGGCAGCCCAAAAGTCATGTGGGCACAACGATTGCCGAGGTCGATAACACATTCTGCTGGGCCGATCTGAGCACCCCTGACCCGGAAAGGGCCGCCAAATTTTACTCCGGGCTTTTTGGCTGGGAGATGATGAAGGATCCCAAGGATACCTCGGGCTATATCCATATCAAGAACGGAGAGGATTTTATCGGGGGCATTCCACCGGCCACGTACCGCAATCCCAACGCGCCTCCGCACTGGCTGGTTTACGTTCATGTGGCCTCGGTGGAAGCCGCAACCGATAAAGCGGAGCAGCTTGGTGGAAAGGTGCTGATGCCGCCGCGCAAGATGGAAAATGTGGGAACCTGGTCCATCATCGCCGATCCACAGGGCGCAGTTCTCGCGCTGTTCAAGTCGGAGAGATAGCAGCTAGCAATTAGCAACTGGCAATTTAGCCAGACGTTCAGCGCAACGGACGCAAAGGTCGCAAAGGTGAATTGGGAAATTCTGAATCTCCTTTTTCCCGTTGCATCCTTCGCGTCCTTTTGGCCGTTAATTGCTAATTGCTATTTGCTTCTCACGCTGCGATATCCAGCTTGGTTAATCCGCTCTTGTCCTGGTCTTGTTCGATCTGGCCTTTGCGGCTCTCTTTGGCGAGTTCGCAATTCAACTCCGCGCCTACCAGCATGACGAAGCTGGTCCAGTAGAGCCAGACCATCAGCGCGATCACAGCGCCCATGGTGCCGTAGGTTTTGTTGAAATGGGCAAAGCTGCGGAAGTAGATCCCCAGGGCGTACGAGAGTCCAATCCAGCAGCCCACGGTCAGCACCGCGCCGGGGAGGGTCGCCCAGAAACGCTGCCTGACATTGGGCGCGAGGAAATAGAGCGCTTCCACCGCAAGCACGGTGAAGAGCACGGCGACGGTCCAGTGAATATAAGGCCAGGCCGCGGCCAGAAGCCAGGAAAGGTGCGCGCGCTCGGCCAGCCAAGTTCCAAACTGCGGGCCTACGATCATTACTCCGAGAGCCACCAGCAGCAGCATGCCGACCAGCAGCGTCAAGCCTACAGCCAGGGGGCGCGTGACCCAGAAGGGGCGCTCTTCCTGGACTTCATAGGTAATGTCGAGCGCCTCGATCGCGGCAGCAAAGCCGCCAGAGGCGGTCCAGAGAGTACCCAGAATACCGAATGAGAGCAGCGCGCCGCGGTTGGGTGTCACGACGTGCGAGAGCACCTGGCGCAGCAGCTCGAGGGAATCTTTGGGCGCAAAGCCTGACATCAGGGAGAGCACCTGGTCAAAAGGGTGCGCTCCCGGCAGATAGGCAGTGATTGCGGAGAGAAGAATGAGGGCGGGAAAGAGGGAGATCACAAAGTAATAGGAGAGCGCAGCAGCCATCTGCAGCGTGTGTTTTCCAGGCACATCGTCTATGGTGCGCCAAAGCGCATCTTTGATCCGGCCCCAGATCCCGTGCCGTCGCATGATTCGTCCGCCCCTCAACAGGTTAGATGCCAGTTGGACCCATCCGGGCCAAAGCGGCAGCCGCACTGTAATTTCGGACGCCCTGGCCGCGTCTTTGTTATAGGTGAGTGTCAAGATGCCGAGCATCTTTGCGCCAGCACGCTCCGTCCCATCACATATAAAATAAGATTTCGCCCATCTTGCTCATGGATACCCGGAAAAGCCTGATCGCAAAACATCTTGGCCTGCGTGGCGTTGCCCTGTTTGAAGCGGGCAAGGGAGTGATAGGGCTGGCCGTCGGAGCATGGCTGGTTTCTCTGAGGCATAAGGACCTGGCCGACGTAACCGAGCATTTGCTGCGTTTTCTGCATAAGACTCTCCATCTCAGCCCTGACGGACATATTGCCCGTTCCATCATGCACGGCGCGTCACATGTGAATCATCGCAACATTCACATGGTGGCATTGCTTGCATTTCTCTATGCCATCATCCGTTTCACCGAAGGCACGGGTCTCTGGCTGGAAAGAGAGTGGGCGGAGTGGTTCGCCGTGATCAGCGGCTCGTTGTATACGGTGCCCCTGACAGTCGAGCTGATAAAGCACCCCAACCTGTACACCTGGGGTGGCTTCATCATCAATGGTGCGATCGTGTTCTACATGGTCTGGCTGCTGCGCGATTCTTATCGCAGGCGGAAGAGCGCCGTGGAAGTGGTGGAGAGAGAAGTAACTCCCTCTTGACTGATGTTCAGTGCCAGATTCAGATGGGGTCTCTAGTGTCCACAGGACCGGACCGAACCAGGGACGGCTTGAACTAACCTCAGGCCGCTTTCGCCCGAATCACTGCCGTGCGCCGATTGGGTGCTTCAGAAACGCGTCGAATGATTTCGAACACTGCATCCAACAATTGTTCATTCGGTAGTCCTGGGTCGTTGAGCTGGTTGAACGCTCGCGCGGGAACAGCGCCCAAGAAAATATCCGCCATCTCGGGCCTCATCATTTCCCAGATCCGGCGAGCCGCAAAGCCCGTGGCACCAATAGGAATTGGTATTTTCTTCAGCGTTCTCGCAAGCTCGTATTCTTGCAGGACTCCTTCTGACTCGACATTACTTCGGCTGGTTCCCGCAACAAATATCGCAAAGCCGCACTTGGCAATCACATCTTCTCGATACTTTCGATTGAATTCCGCCTCGTTAATCTCGGGAGGAAGGTTCCTTGGAAATGGTCGCAACGTCAGATATTTCTCAATTGCTGGCTTTCCAATTTCATAAAGCTTCAGAAGGGCGCCTTTAACCAGGAAGTCGCCAACCTTAAGGCCCATGCCGCTGATCAATCTGTAACGTTCTGCGACCACTCTCTCGCCCAGCTGCATGCACAGATCTCTCGCCCGGTCTTCCCCAAAATCGCCGAATTCGTGAGCACTACCGGAAACGAAAATATTCTTCAAATAGTAACGGCTCTCAATTTCTTCAAGTATTTCTGTCAGTTCGCCGAAACTTTCAATCAGATGAGTATGGATGCTGTATCGTTGCAAATCTTCGATTTGCAACGCCTGCTTATTCAATTCGTACTTAAATGCCCGGCGGGCGTCTAACTTATCTTTTTTGTGGAGATTCAAGCGGGCCTTTCGTATCACTGCGAAATGCTCGCGTTTACTGTCTTCAAGAAGCGAACGCAGGTGGCCAAGCATGTACTCAAGATGGGGATCAGTAAAACTAAACCCTAGAAACAACATAGTTTTGTTTACCAAATCAGCCGCAAGCTGATTTTGAAACAATTCATGCCGTCGTGCATACCGTTCGTAGTCGTCTTTGCAAATAATGACTTCGTCCGGACTCGCGATATCTCCATGCATCTTGTAGAGCGTGACCTCGCGTTCCTCAACCGCCAACGGTATCTGGCTATCCTTCCATTTCACGTCAACCTGTCTTCCGCTCCGCTCGTATGCTTTTTCAAGCAACTTATCGAAATTCGTGGTCCATACCGTCGTGATGGGCAGTCTGCCTATGATTTCGTGATTCTTTGAAAAGGTCCCAGGCTTATCGAACTCGCTCCTCAGGGTTCGATTCAGCCGCGCGCGGTCTCGGTTTCTACGGTTCAGATAATATTGCGCAACCGCAACCAGATCGTGCTCCTGATCAATGTCCAGCCCTAGTTCTCTTGCGCATTCACGCAAGAGGTTTTTCCAATCGAGAAATCCTGCCGGTCTCGACATCCCTGCCCCAATAAAAAGAGCAGCATCCCCGTCCTGGATGGCACAGACGTAATTCGCCACTAGTTGTTGACGAGTGAGTGACACAATCTTCCCAGAATCAAGCTGATCGACGCGATTCTATTACAACGGATGACCCAACCGGACCAGCAGCCTCTACCAGTGTCTCTATCAGTTTCTCAATCGGTACCCCGCGGTCTTCTATTGTTCCTGCTGATCAAACAGTGGGACATCAAAGTGGGAGATTAGAAAGGAGCTTTTCTAAATTAATGAACTGAGTCGAGAAGAAACGCTGTTACTATGGCTCGAAAAGAAATGAAAGAGCAATGAAGCGGTCTACCTTTAGGTCTCAAACACTTTAGTTTCCTGCTACTTTGCTTCGTACACGGTTTTCCCGCCCACCACGGTGCGCAGCACCCGGGTCTTCAGGATCTCCGGTGGATCGATCTTGGTGATGTCGCGGTCGAGAACTACGAAGTCAGCGAGCATGCCCGGAACCAGCATGCCTTTTTGCGTTTCCTCAAATTCGGCATAGGCCGAGCCGGTGGTGTAGGCCGCGATGGCTTCATCGATGGTCAGCTTCTGGTCGGGAAAATACTCTTTGGTTCCCGCCTCATTCTTGCGCGTTACCGCTGCGTAAAGACCACGAAAAGGAGTAATCGGCTCGACCGGATAGTCGGTGCCGAACGCAAGCATCACGCCATCATTCAGGAATTCCTTCCACGCATAGGAATATTTTGCGCGCTCCGCGCCGATACGTGACTCCGCCCAGTTCATATCGGTAAGCAGGTGGTTGGGCTGCATGGAGGCGATCACGCCCAGCTTTTTGAATACCTGAAAATCTTCCGGCGCGATGACCTGATCATGCTCAATGCGAAAGCGAAAGTCTCTTTTCTTGCTCTTCTGCATGGCATCGGCAAACGCCTCCAGGGCCATGCGGGCGCCCCGGTCGCCAATGGCATGAAAGCCGAGTTGGAAGCCGGCCTGGCTTCTCTCTGCGGCTTTTTGGTCCAAAGGCTCCTGCTCGTAGCGAGGTATGCCCGCATTCTTAGGATCGTCGTTATAAGGCGCGAGCATGGCAGCGGTGCGCGAGCCCAGCGAGCCATCCATGAAGCCCTTGAGCATGGTGGTGTGCAGCATGGAATCAGCAGCCTTGTGATGATCGCGCCTGGATTTCAACTCTTCCACCGGCGCATCAAAGGGAAGCCACTCCGCGATGCGCAGGGTCAGCTTGCCTTCTTTTTCCAGTTGCTCGTAGGTCAGGAAATCTTCCCAGGCAGAGTTGTCCTGGGCGGAGGTGACGCCGTGGCTGGCTGCGTCTTCGAGGGCCAATTCAGCGGCGCGACGCCGCTCCGCAGCGCTGGGTGGAGGAATTTTGCTGAAAACGGCGCCCATGGCGGTTTCACGCAGAATGCCCGTGGGCTCGCCCTTTTCGTCGCGATCGATCTTGCCGCCATGCGGATCTGGCGTGTCCTTGGTGATTCCGGCGGCCTTCAGAGCGGCAGTATTGGCAATGGCGATGTGTCCATCGACGCGGCTGAAGATTGCCGGATGATCGCCGGTGACGGGGTCGATGTCCGCGCGCGTGGGCGTTTCCACCTTTGTCCACAAGGTATGGTCCCAACCGGCCCCCTGAACCCACTCGCCCGCGCCGGCGGTTTTCACCCGCGCAGCGATACGCTGCTTCATCTCGTCGAGCGACTTGGAGCCAACGAGATTGACATTCAATTTTTCAAATCCAGCGGAGCCGAGATGGACGTGGGCATCATTGAAGCCGGGCATGACGAAGTGGCCGCCAAGGTCGACGACCTTGGTCTTGGGGCCTTTCAGTTTCTGTATCTGTTCATCTGAATCGACGGCCATGATCTTGCCATCTGAGACAGCTAACCCACCTGACAGAATCATTTTGCGGTGAAGATCGGAAGCATCTGGCTGGTGAGGAGACGTTATTCCGAAGGTATCTGGTACCGGCGCGGGAACGCCCGTGAAAATTGTTCCGTTCACAAAGATAACGTCAGGGGCGGCTTTAGATTGTTGCGCGGAAGACAAGCTTGCCATTGTGAGCACCACCAGCACAGCAAACAGAATTTTCATTCATGCACTCCGGTAAGAGCCAATAAGACTAACAGAATGCGTTTGAGGCCAAGGTCGCGGTTGCTGCAATCAAACCATTCCCGCAGGGTATGAGCGCCGCCGCCGTCGCCACCGGCGCCGATGGTGGTGGCTTCAATGCCAAGAGAGAGCGGCACGTTGGCGTCAGTCGAGGCCAGCCGGGGAAGAGATTTGACCTGCAAGTGCTTGTCGGTGGCGCGGACAAACTGAAGGATGCGCGCGTGCTCAGGCAGATCCGCGGCCGGACGGTCGCCAATGTTCTCGATTGCCAGCGTAACTCTGGCTTCACCGGCACGATAGGAGAGCGGCGCTTCATTCCATGCTTCAGCGACGCATTCGCGCAGGCGGTCTTCCAGTTTTTGCAGTTCCTCCATGGAAGCGGAGCGCAGATCGACTCGCGCCGAGGCCGACTCGGGGATGGAGTTGACGGAGGTGCCGCCGCTGATCACGCCAATGTTGAAGGTGGTGCGGGGCGATTCCGGAATGTGCACTTCGCTGAAACGAGCAAGCGCGCGCGAGAGCAGAACAATGGGATTGGGCACGCCGAAGTCGCTCCAGGAGTGGCCGCCCGGACCGCGAAAGGTGACTTCAAATCGGCGGCTTCCCAAAGCCTGGTTCACATAGGTGTCAGTGCCGGCGCCGTCGATGACCAGCAGAGACTGGATGGCTTCGCGCCAGCGCGGTTCAGAGAACAGATGCCGCATGCCGCGCAGATTACCTTCGCCTTCTTCGCCGACGTTGCCGATAAAGAGGATGTTTGTCGCCGGCTTGAGCTGTGTGCGCTTGACGGCCGCAACCATGGCCAGTACGGCAATCACGCCGGCGGCGTTGTCACTGATTCCCGGACCAAAGAGACGATTGCCGTCTTCGCGGGTCTTGAGCGCGGTGCCGCTGGGAAAGACCGTATCAAGGTGAGCGCTGATCGCGATCAGGGGCGCTTGTGGCGTTGCCATGAGCAGGCCGAGAACGTTTCCCAGATCATCGATGTGAACCTCTTCCAGGCCAAGCGCAGTGAATCTGGTGCGCAACCACTCGCTGCGGGCTGCCTCGCCGAAGGGAGGCGCAGGGATCTCGGTGAGTTCGCGCTGCCAGCGGCGAAACTCGGCCTCCTGGTTGTGCAGATAAATGAAAGCGGAATGCACGCTGCGCATCTCGGCTATGCGGGCGATCTCGCGTGGCGCCGGAACTGGCAAGGCATTGGAAATCGGTGGGCGGCTGGCCATTACGTCGCTAACTACTATATAACTCCCGGCACAGCGGCCCAAGTCAGGCTAAGAAAAAAAGCGGCCTGCAGCCAAAAACAAAAGCGGCCGGATAAGGGCCGCTTGAGCCTTGATCTGACCCAAAGCTATTTCGGTGGCGGAGTGGCCGGGTTGCTGCCGGAATTCTTCTTGCTCTTTTTGCCGCCTTTATGGCCCTTCTTGCCCGACTTGGTGTTCTCGGTCTTGGTGGTCTTCTCGCCGGTTGCAGGTTTGTCAGTGGAAGTGTTTCCGCCGCTGGTCGCCTGGGCGAAAGAGAGGCTAGCGCCCAACATTAAAGCAAACGCGATCGTGAGTAGCTTCTTCATTCAGTCTCCTTCAAATTGATTCAGTTTTTCGAAATGCTTTCCGGGGGAATAATTGTGGCCTATTGTACGCACACCAGGGCAAAAAAAGAAGCGGCCATTTTGCGGCCGCTTGTCGGAATCAATTTCCAGAAAGTTATTTCGGGGTCGTAGTGGTGTCAGGGGTGGTGCCGCCCTTTTTAGACTTTTTTCCACCTTTGTGGGACTTGCTGGTTTTGCTGCCCTTTTTTCCAGTGGTTTTTGAAGTTGTGGTCTTGGTTGTGGACTGATCGCCAGTGGTACCGCTGGTTGCTTGAGCAAACGACAACGCACTGCCCAGAACCAACGCACACGCGATTGCAAATAGCTTTTTCATTCGTTCTCCTTTAAAGGGAAGTTCAGAGTGTTACTGGTGCAAACCCGCTGGGGGATCGAAAGTTGCGCGTTTTTTGTTGCCCGCAGCCGTGGCCCGTACTAAGTATCCGCCGCGACTTTCTGGCTGCACGCGATTATCTCATCCTCCGTCAGGCACCGGTCTGAAGCCTTGGCCCGCTGCAAGATGCGGTCCACCAACTCATCTGACGCGGTTATTCCCTTGCGCTCCAACCAGAAGATCACATTGGATTTGCCGGACATTGGGCCAATCTCAATGATCTGCTCCAGGCCGAAGTAATGAGAGGGTACACCGGAGTAAACGGAGTTGGCCAGTTCAATATCGCCTTTGCGGAATGCCTTTATGACAGCAGCGGCATGTACTCCGGTCGCTGTACGAAAGGCATCTTCGCCCATCACCGGATAGTTGCGTGGAATCGGTACACCGGTCGCTTGTGAAACCGTCTGGCAGTACTCCTTCAACCTCGTCAGGTCCTGCCCCGACCACGGAGCAATATCCATCAGTTTCAGGTTGACCAGCATCTGGTCCATCTGCGTATTGCCGACGCGTTCGCCGATTCCCAGCGCCGTACCGTGAACGCAATCCGCTCCCGCCGCCAGTGCGGCCAGTGAGTTGGCCACAGCCAGCCCGCGATCAGAATGACCATGCCAATCGACACGAATTTTCTGTCCGGAAGGCTTAACGATCTCATCCAGCACGAAACGAATCAGCGCCTGCGCGCCGCTGGGCGTTGCGTGCCCCACCGTGTCACAAATCACGATAGCCGTCGCGCCACAATTGATGGCCGTCGAATAAAGCCGTTTGACCGTCTCTGGGTCGCAACGCGAGGTGTCTTCCGTCACATACATCACCTGCAGCCCGAGCGAGCGGGCATATGTGACCGCGCTCTCGGTGGTGCGGACCAGAAAATCGTCCGTCCAGTTTTCCGTATAACGGCGGATGGGACTGGAGCCAAGGAAGCACGCAACCTCAATCGGGATCCCGGCCCGTTGGGAGATCTCCGCCACCGGACGTATGTCATTCTCGTGGGTGCGGGCCGCGCAGTTGGGCTTGATCTTGAGCCGGCAGGTGGCAATCTCTCTCGCCAGCAGTTCCACATCGGCTACGGCGCGCGGTCCGGCGCCCGGCAGGCCGATATCGGCAAAATTGATCCCCAGGTCCTCCATCAGATGGAGAATCCGCAGCTTTTCATCGATGGCGGGATCCTTGACCGAGGGCGACTGCAGGCCGTCGCGTAGGGACTCATCGTCCAGCATCACCTGCTTGGGGGGTTTGAATTCAGCGCCCGGAACCGAGTTCCAGTCATAGACCAGATGAGAGTGTTTCAGCGTCACTTTGTAAGCTCCACTGGGCCCCAACAGAACCCGTCTTTGGTTTGTTGGGCGAACCGCAGGGTCACGTCAAACCCGCTTTAGGTTTGTGGGGTGAAACGGTCCGCTACGGAGATTTTACTCTTAGAGAAGGCGCCTGCGGAGATAGCTTTGTGTGCTTTTCCATGCTCCCCGCACCCGATTTGTTAACTTGCGTGCAAACAATAGATCCACAAATCCACTCATCTGCCCGGCGAAGTCCGGGCCATAGCCGTACCACCATAGTTTTTTCATGCGCGGCACATGATCGGAGTCCACATACTTGGGCCAGACCATCTCTTCCAGACCGAAACGCCCGTGCGTGCGGCCGATGCCGCTGGCCTTCACCCCGCCATGCGGTGCTTCGCTGATGCCGAAGCAGGCAATCACGTCATTAACCATGACGGTGCCGGCATCGATGCGTCGCGCCAGGGCTTCGCCGCGCTTGCGGTTTTCCGTGAAGACGCTCGCAGCCAGGCCGAATTCGGAATCGTTGGCCAGCGCGACCGCTTCGTCCTCGGTCGTGAAGCTGCGCACCGGCAGCACCGGGCCAAAGGTCTCCTCGCGCATGACGTTCATGGAATGGTCCACGTCGGCCAGAATTGTGGGAGCAAAAAAGTTCGGCCCTAGTTCAGGCAGAGGCTTTCCTCCGGCCAGCAGGCGCGCGCCGCGGGAGATCGCGTCCAGAACGTGCCCTTCCACAATCTGCAGCTGCCGCTGGTGGATCATCGGACCAATATCAGCCTTCGCGTCGCTACCGTGACCGAGGCGAAGCTTTGCCGTCTTTTCCACGCAACGCTCCAGAAATTTCTGGTAGATCGACTCATGCACGTAACAGCGCTCGACCGAAAGGCAGGTCTGTCCGGCGTTCATGAACGCACCCCAGACTGCGGCGCTGGTGGCGACTTCAAGATCGGCATCCTCCAGTACGATCATCGGATCTTTTCCGCCCAGTTCCAGAACCACGGGCAAAAGTCGCCCTGCCGCCGCGTGCGCCACGCGCTTGCCCGTGGCCACACTGCCGGTAAAGATGATCTTGTGAATGCCGGTGTTGAGCAGTGCGGCTCCGGCGCTGCCGTCGCCGGTGATCACCTGCAGCAGATCGCGGTCCAGGCCGGCTTCCACCAGCAGCCGCTGCAGTTCGAGCGAAGAATATGGCGTGAACTCTGAGGGCTTGAGCGCCACAGCGTTGCCGGTGACCAGCGCCGAAAGCGTCTGCACCGACGGCACGCTGAAAGGGTAATTCCACGGGCTGATGATCCCGATCACGCCGTACGGCTCGCGCAGTAGCGTGCCCTTTTTCAATTTCATTGCCGGATTGCCGTGCGGGATCGCCTCCGGCAGCAGAAATTGCGGCGCGTAGTCGCACAGGTACTTGACGGTATCCAGCACCACCAGGATCTCGGTCGCCAGGGCCTCGGGTTCGGGCTTGCCCGCCTCGCGGCTGATCGCGGCAGCGACCCTATCTTTTTGATCGCAGAGAATTTGTCCGAAACGCCGCAAGATGCGCAGCCGATCGCGCACCGGCACGGCGGCCCAGCGCTTCTGTGCCGTGGCAGCGCCGGCGACCGCGACAGCAATCTGGCTGGTCGTCAGGTTCGGCAGCGTGCCGATGGTTTCCTGCGTGGCGGGGTTGTAGACGGCAAACTCCGCGGAAGCCGAGGCAATTTCGGGTTGTGGAATCGTAGTCATGGCGGATTGTGAATATTCTACGCCGAGGCCCTCCTGCGCTCGCTCGAGATTTCGTTGCTCTGTTTCCAAACGCGATTCACTCTGAGCTCTGTCATCCCGAGCGGATCGCAGTGAAGATCGGTTGCGGCACCACACCGTAAACAAACAGGCGGGTAAACATGCCCGCCGAGTGGCGTGGCGTAGCGGTCTTCTTTGGTTACACTTGTCTACTACAGGCCTCAGAGTTCTAGCCTGAATCAGAAAATGGAACGACGATGAGAACGGATTTGCTGCGATTCAACGGTGCGGTGGAGCGGGATCCCGCCATCGCTGTATAGATGAGAAAGCATCCGGGTGAATTGGGAGAGATTGCACACCAATGGTTTGAGGTGATGCGAAAATGCGGGGACGAAGTCCGGGAGCTTCTGCATGACGGCTGTCCGGTAGCATGTTTGGGAGATGCCCCATTCGGCTACGTCAATGTATTCACCTCGCACGTAAACGTGGGGTTCTTTTATGGTGCAGCGTTGCCGGATCCGGCCCGCTTATTGCAAGGCAGCGGCAGGTTCATGCGTCACGTGAAGCTGAGACCGGGAACGGCCACAAACGCCGCAGAACTAAGCAGGCTCATCGAAGCAGCCTATTCGGACATAAAGTCGCGCGTCGAACACGGCTAGTTCCAAAGCAAGCATTCAGTTGTCAGCATTCAGCCAAACCATGTTTGTAGGGTTGAGGTACATGAATGCGGATCAAAAACCAAACCTGGATCAGTGATGAACACGAATGACGCTCTTTGGAATTTGCTACCCTGAATGTTGATCATAGAAAGGAGAGATTCCAGTGCGAATCGCAAGACAATTCTTCATGTTGTTTTCAGGTGTAATTTTCTTCGTTACGGGTGCTTTTGCCGCTTCATCCAACGCCGCGCAGGCGGACCAGGCGCAGACCATCGAGATGACGGCCAAGAAATACGAATTCAATCCTTCACCGATCCACGTGAAGACCGGGACAACGGTGCGATTGAAGATCACAAGCACGGATCGGGCGCACGGCATCAAAATCGAGCCATATCCGGACGGCGCGCCAACCAAAGGCGAGCCCGGTATTACTTTTACTTCCAAGCAGGACTGCTTCAAGTTTGACAAGAATTCTCCGGTTACCGTCGAGTTCGTGGCCCATACTCCGGGAACGTACACGTTCAAGTGCTGCGTCCACTGCGGATTTGGGCATGGACATATGAAAGGCCAGCTGATCGTTGATCCGTAGTTACAGCGTAGATCTGTCGTCCCAAGCGTCGCCGGACGAATCTTTGTTTTCAAATAAGGTCTTTGGTGTGTAGGCGAGGAACCCGATCGGCTTGGGAAGGCGGAATGGAAGCTGCCTTGCGTTCCGCTCCTGCATCCATCCATTAGGGGACATGGTCGCGGCGCCAGTCCCGACGGCTGCCGTCAAACTTCCGCTTTCGCCAGGACATGAGAGGTCTTCATCCTGCTGACGGCGTGGAGGAACCGAGGAATGAGCATCGGCCCTGAACTTCCCGTACACCGGCCGCGACGCCTGACCCAACTGGGGGAGCGGGTGGTGCGGACGAGCGAATTCCTGGTTGTTTCCGCCGCCGCACTGCTGCTAATCGCCACGGTGATCACCGCCACCGTCACGCTGTACTCCCTCTTCATCAACGGAATGCACGCGAAGCTCAGTTCTATTGAGTCCATCGACGCACTGCAGACCGCGATTCAGCATATCTTTGCCGGAGTGCTGCTGCTGATGCTGGGCCTGGAGCTGCTGGAAACCCTGAAAACCTATTTCCAGCACTACCAGATCCGGACGGAGGTGATTCTGGTGGTGGCCATGATTGCCGTTGGCCGCCACATTATCCAGTTCGACTACGAGCACACCAGCGGTGCGATGCTGTTAGGTACAGCCGCGCTGATGCTTGCGCTGTCCATCAGTTACTACCTGGTGCGAGCCCGCGGCACGAAAGAGCTCGAGGCGCAACTGACGAAGCCGATGCCGGGTCACCAGCGTGATGAGTCTGCTGAAGACACCAAGGCGGCGTGAGCAGCCGGCGGCAGGCGTTTTGCATCCCGAAGGGGCGGAAGCCCGATCTTGGCTTGGTGGGCTTGGATCGCCGCGATTCCTAATACTCCACGCTGACCAGAAACAACCCGTTTGCGGGAGCCGTGGCTGCAGCGGCGGAGCGGTCGCGCGCTGCTAAAATTCGCGGCACATCTTCTATCTTCAGGCTGCCTTTGCCGACCATCAGGAATGTCCCTACCAGGTTGCGCACCATGTGGTGCAGGAAACCGCTGCCGCGAACTGTATAGAGCAGTTGCTCGCCCTGTCGCCTCCATTCCGAGCGGTAGATGGTGCGCACATTGTTGGCTTCTTCGCCCTCGCGGCCGCGTTCGGGATCGACCGCGGCGAAGGAGGTGAAGTCATGTTCGCCCTCAACCATGGGCGCTGCCGCGATCATGCGGGCTTCGTCGAGCGGATAAGGATGGTGGCAGACAAAACGCGCGAGAAAGGGCGGACAGATTTCGCCGCGAAAAATTCTGTACTCGTACGTTTTTGCCACAGCCGACTTGCGCGCGTGAAAGTCCGGCGGCACCTCTTCGACCGCCAGAACCCGTATGGCCGGCGGTAGAAGATCATTGAGGGCGCGAAGCAGGTTGGCGGTGGGGATGGGCGAGTCGATGGCCACACTTGCGGTCTGCGCCAGCGCATGCACGCCGGCATCGGTGCGCCCCGACCCCTGAGGGAAAGTTCGTTCGCCGGTCAGGTGTTCGAAAACGGACACTAGTGTTCCCTGGATGGTCACACGGTCCGGCTGGACTTGCCAACCGGCGAAATCATGGCCGTCGTAGGCGAGCGTGAGTTTGAAATTGCGCGCCAAATCTTCACTCCAGAATCTGCATCCGGATTACAAGTGTTCGAAAACGAACACTACCGTGCCTCCGCCGCTAACACTTTTTAACGCCCTAAAGCGGCATCGAGTCGATATACTATCGATTTCGCATTCACAGTGCCTGTTTCTGGAACCATAAAGGGGATTCCCGCGTATCTTCTCTGCAAGACGGTGACGGAACGGGTCATAAAACAGTCTCTATAAGTTACACAAAAAGCTTCGTGAGTAAATTTGGGAGATGAGAATGTCTGTAGCGTTTATCCGCAGTAATTTTTTGAGAAAAGCCGCTTGTGCAGTGTGTTTGTACACCTTGCCGTTGGCGGCGCAACAGTCGACCACGACCGCGGCTCCTCAGCCGGCGCCTGCGGCGCAGACGCAATCGCAAGGCGCGCCTTTGCCGGAAGCTCCCCAGGTGAGACCGCTGCCGCAGCCCACGCATGTTGACTTCTCCAAGCCCGCGCCGCTGTTGCCGAATCCGTTTGCGCGGTACATTCCGCGCGATGTGCCTGCACCATCGTTCACCAACTCGCCCAGGATCGAGCAGCTCATTCAGAATGGCAAGATCATGCTGTCATTGAACGATGCGATTGCCATCGCGCTGGCAGATAACCTGGACATTGCGGTGGCTCGCTACAATCTGCCCATCGCCGATACCGACATTCTGCGCACCAAGGCCGGTAGCACATTTTTGGGTATCAATGGGGGCGTCGTATCCAATACTCCGGGCGGAGGCCAGGGAGGCATTGGCTCGGGAGTCTCGGGAGCTGGCGCCGGCGGCACAACAGCGGGCGCTGGGGGAGCAGGTGTTGGCGCTGGCGGTTTTGTTGGTAACACCAGCGGCGCCGGCCCTCAACCCGATAGTTTTGATCCCCTGATTACAGGCACATTTGCCATAGAGAACTCCACTACTCCGCAAAACTTCGGTCTGTTGGCCGGTTTGGGCGCCACCGGTGGCACGTTCACCATTCCAACGGCGCAGGTACATACCACCACCGGCGACATTACCTATTCGCAGGGATTTTCGCCGGGTACGGCGCTCTCGGTCTCGTTCACAAACCAGCGGTCGTCTTCCAATGGTACCCAGATAGCTTTTAATCCCTCTCTCACGTCCAACTTCCGCGCCACCGTCCGCCAGCACCTGCTTCAGGGTTTCGGCCGCGGCCTCAACCTGCGTTTGTATCGCACTGCGCTCAACAACAAGAAGATTACTGAAGAAGGCTTCCGGCTGCAGGTAATCTCCACGGTCAGCCAGATTGAAAACATTTACTGGGATCTGGTCAACGCCTACGAGGCTTACAAGGTGAATGAGCGCTCGCTGGCGCTGGCCCAGAAAACGCTTTCCGATAACCAGAAGCAGGTCGAAATCGGCACCCTGGCTCCGCTTGACGTCGTTCGTGCGCAAAGCACCGTGGCCACGGCCGAGCAGGCGCTGATCGCCTCCAAAACCAACCTTCAGCTTCAGCAATTGACGATCAAAAACGCGTTGACCAGATCTTTACCCAATAACTCTCTTGCGCTCCAGGTAGACGTGATTCCGACCGATACCGTTGTCATTCCTGACGAGGAGAATCTGCCGCCAGTCGAGCAGTTGGTGCAGTTGGCGCTCGATAACCGTCCGGATTACAAGCAGCAGAAAATTACGCTGCTGAATAACGAGATCTCCATCAAAGGCGTGAATAACGGCTTGCTGCCAACCATCGACCTCCTCGCTTTTTACGGGGGAACCGGCCTCTCAGGCGTACCGAATACTCTGGCTGCCACACCAACGCCGGGCTCGTTCGCCGGAGGTTTTACCGATGCATTTGGCAATTTGTTCAACTCCACCGGGCCGGACAAAGGAGTGCAGATCAATATTCAAATTCCTCTGGGTAATCGCGTCAACCAGGCGCTCCAGGTACGCTCCCTGCTGGAATACCGCCAGTCTCAGCTGTCTCTGAGGACCGTCCAGAACGTGATTACCATCGGTATTCGCAATGACGTCTTCACCGTGGAGAACAACCGTGCCAGCGTAGTTGCGGCCCAAAAAGCTCGGGACCTCGCCGCGCAAACCCTGGATGCCGAGCAGAAGAAATACAATCTCGGCGCATCGACTTACCTGAACGTGCTTTCGGACGAGCGCGATCTTGCCCAGGCCGAATCCACTCTGGTCAGCGCCATGACCAGCTATGCCAAGGCTCGCGTACAGCTTGATCGCGACACGGCGCAGACGCTGGACCGCTACAACATCAAGATCGACGAAGCAGTAACGGGTAATATCAAGACGGAGCCGAACGTGCCGGGCATTGCTCCCAGTAAGACGGCACTGCAGGATACGACCGCTCCTACGCAGCAGCCACCGGCACAGCAGCCACCGCCGCAACAACCGCCGGCGCAGCAGCCTCCGGCGCAGCAACCTCCGAAATAGAAAACAATTTCTCTTCAACCATCGCCCGGCTGGTTTCTGGCCGGGCATTTCTCTGCCTTCAGAACCCACCGTGGTTTCACTTCTTAAAGTGTTTAGGATGTCTAACAGGAATCAACCTTGTGCTATTGCTTTGTTGTCAAAGCCTTAAAGCTCGACGTCTAAAACCCGAAACCATCCGATTGTTAAGCGGGGTAGTTTACCTTCAGAAACTATGGCTAAGAATATGTTTTGATGATATATTTCGCCTGCCAAGTCTTCCCCCAGGTAAATTTTTCATCGGTAGCGTGTCCGGAGAATCAGTTCATGCCTTCGTCCGCAAGATATATCTTGTTTTGTCTCTGCTTCCTGGTCAGCCTGTCGCTGTTTGGGCAAAAGGAGGACTGGCTTCCCGTAACCCAGCAAGATCTTGAGATGAAGCAGGTTCCAGGCCTTCCCGGCGCCGATGCCGTTCAGCTCTACTATGCCGATTTCATCAATGATCAGGACCAAACCGAGTTCTTTTACACGCGCATCAAGGTTTTGAACGAAAAGGGCAATCGCTTTGCCGATATCGAGCTGACCATACCTCCGGACTGCCGTCTTAGCGAATTAAAAGCCCGGACCATTCGCCCGGACGGAAAGATCGTCGACTTTACCGGCAAACCTTTTCAGAAAACGGTTCTTAAAGGACGCGGCATCAAGGTTCAGGCCAAGTCCTTTACCATGCCTGACGTTACCGTAGGCAGCATCGTTGAATACAAATACAAGCTCTATAGGGAAGGAATTTTTACCGACAATTTCTGGACCATTCAACACGGCCTTTATACCGTGAAAGAAAGCTTTCGCATGAAGCCCTACACCGGCATGCTGGATGGCTTTGAGACCGGATACCAGGTGGCGGCTCTTTACTCCCACATGCCTCCGAACATCAAGCCGGTCCAGAAGCACGAAAGCTATGAGATGGATGTCGATAGCATGCCGCCCTTCGAATCCGAAGGGTACATGCCCCCTGAAGACGACTACAAACCGCAAATGCGCTTCTTCTATGTCAGTCCGACGATTTCAGCTCCCGACAGGTTCTGGCAGGATGCCGGCAGAAAATGGAATGACGATGTGGAGCATTTCGTCGGCAACCACAAAGAGGTTGCGCAGGCGGCAGCCGAAGCGATTGGCAGTGAAACCGACTCTGAGCAGAAACTCCGCAAGCTCTATGCCCGGGCCCAGCAAATCAGGAATCTTAGCTACGAGCGCGAACGCTCAGAGCAGGAACAAAAAAAGGAGCACCTTAAGGACAACGAGAACGCCGCCGACGTGCTGAGCCGTGGCACGGGATATCGCGACGATATCACGCGCCTTTTGGTTGCGCTGGCCCGCTCCGCGGGCTTCGAGGCCTCGATCGTCCAGGTGGGCGATCGCAAATACAAGTTCTTCGATAGGTCATTGCTCTCCCGCCGTCAACTCTACACTGAACTCGCCGTCGTCAGTTTGGGCGGCAAAGACGTTTACCTGGATCCGGGAACAAAGTTTTGTCCTTACGGCTATATACGCTGGATTCGCACTTCAGCAACAGGACTCAAGCTCGATAAGAAAGGCGGAACCTTTGTTACCGTGCCGCCCGCGCCCTATGACAAAGCGGTTACCGAACGAATTGCGGATGTCGAGCTTGCGGCGGATGGTACCTTGACCGGGGCAATCTCAATCCGCTTCAAGGGCGGCGAAGCTCTGGAACACCGCCTGGACGCCATGGACTCCGACGAGGCCGGCAGGAAAAAGGATCTGGAGGATGAGCTGAAGGGCTGGTTGCCCAACGGCTCCCTGGTCAAACTCACCAAGGTGGAGAACTGGGATGCCGTTGACGCGCCGTTGATCGCCACATTTCATATCGAACTGCCGTCTTATGCTTCGGCCGCGGGGAAGCGCTTGCTGGTGCCGGCATACCTTTTTCAGGCCAGGCAGCTCGATGCCTTTAAACATGCGGATCGCAAATTTCCAATCTACTTTCCTTACGCGTTTGGCGAGGCAGACAGGGTCAATATGAAGATCCCCGCCGGGTATCATCTGGAGAGCACTCCGCAGCCGCAGAAAGCGCTCTTAAACTACGCGGGGTATCAGAATCTGGCCCAGTTTGACGGCAAAGCTTTGCTGGTCACGCAACGGGCATTGCAGGTAAACGGTATCTTCTTTCGGCTGGATCAGTACTCTGAATTCAAGGATTTTTTCAATAAGGTGCAGGCTGGGGACGAACAACAGGTGGTTCTAAGGGAGGGAACTACGGATGCGCAAAATCGCAATTAGCGGAGCTTTGTTTTTCCTATTCATGCTCGTAGCAGGCAGCAGGCCCGCGCGCGCGTCGGTGCCGGACTGGCTGCGCACCGCCGCCCAGCAGCCGGTTAAAGCCTATGCCGATGATGTGAACGCCGTTATCCTTTTCAGCGAGACCGAGACCACCGTAAAAGACAACGGCGAGACCGTTACCCATGAACGTCGGGTAATTAAGGTCCTGCGCCCTGACGGACGCGATCAGGCATTCCAGGCTGTGCCTTTCGATGAAGAGACGCGGCTCAATTACTTCAAAGGCTGGAGCATCAACGCCAGAGGCGTTGAATACGAAGCCAAGAAAGACGATGTAGCCGAGGTTGGCGCAGGGGAAGGATACGAAGTCTACTCAGACGCCAAAGCCAAGGTGATGAGAATCCCCGGCGTCGACGTCGGCACCGTCGTCGGCGTGGAATGGGAGCAGAAGAAACACCCATATACGTTTGAGGACCAGTGGTATTTCCAGCTGTCGGAGCCGGTAGCGAAGGCGCGGCTTGTTCTTCATCTGCCTCCGGGCTGGGAATTTCGCGCCGCCTGGATTCATCATCCTGAGCAGGACCCCCAGGTCTCCGGCGACACCTATACCTGGGAACTGTCTGACATCCCGCGCATTGAGAACGAAGTGGAAATGCCGCATTGGCGCGCGCTGGCCGGGCAGGTCATCGTGACCTATTTTTCCGAGAAGACCAAAGGCCGCAGCTATTCCACCTGGGGTGATTTCGGTTTATGGTACGCGCAGCTCACCACCGGCATGCGCGATCCTTCACCTGCCATGCAACAGAAGGTGCAGGAACTGGCGCCGCCTAATCTGCCTTTGCTTGATCGCATCAGGGCACTGGCCCAGTTTGCCCAGCGCGATGTCCGCTACGCGGCCATTGAAATCGGCATCGGTGGCTTGCAACCTCATCCCGCGAGCCAGATCTTCAGCCATCGCTACGGGGACTGCAAGGACAAGGCAACCGTCCTCAGCGCCATGCTCGCGCAGATCGGCGTGAAGTCGTTCTATGTCCCCGTGCATACGGATCGGGGGATCTACACCGAGAAAACACCACCCACGATGGCGTTCAACCATGTCATCCTGGCGATCCAGTTGCCGCAAGGCAGCTTCAAGGAATCGATGCCGGCGCTCTACGAGCACCCAACGCTCGGCCACCTTCTGATCTTTGACCCCACCTCGCGCGTGGTCCCGATGGGACAAATCCCTTACTACGAGCAGGACAACTACGGTCTATTGGTGACCGAGCAGGGAGGAGAACTGATCCACTTGCCGCTGAGCCAGCCTGAATTAAACCGGATGACTCGCACCGCCAAGCTCACGCTCATGCCGGATGGCTCCCTGAAGGGTGAAGTGGAGGAAGTGCGGACAGGGACAGAAGCAGCCATCGGCCGGGAAACCTTCGAACACCAGACCAATGCCGACCGGCGCAAAATCCTGGAGCGCTTTCTGGGGCGAATGATGGGTAATTTTCAGCTGGATAGCGTTGAGGCGGAAAATCTGGATGACATCGATAAAGACCTGGTCATCCGCTACAAATTCTCCGCTGAACACTACGCCAAGAATGCCGGCGGGCTCCTGCTGGTTCGGCCTCGCGTGGTGGGGGAAAAGCTGGGCGCGCTCGATATGAGCAAGCCCCGCCACTATCCTTACGAGTTTGACGTGCCCACCCTACAGACCGATAGTTTTGAATTCAGCTTGCCTGATGGTTACAAGATTGACGAACTGCCCGATGCAGCCAAGGCCAGCTTTGCTTTTGGCGAGTACAACAGCAAGATTGAAAGCGCCGGCAGCCAGTTGAAATACAGCCGGGAATACAAGATCAGTGCGGTGAGGGTTCCCGCGGAAAGAATCAACGATCTCAACAAGTTCTTCCACCAGATCAACCAGGATGAAAGAAACATGGCTGTTCTGAAAAAGGGAAACTGACGGCCGAAAAAAGAGTTCGTCCGATAAACACGGCGTTTCCTTTGTGAAGGAGAGCTGTGCTTTGTGGAGCTGCGCGAATGGCTTTGACTAATTTTGTGACCAGGATGTTGGCCGCCGCCTTTTTCTGCCTGCCCCTGCTCGCCCCGGCGCAGGATCGGGGCTGGCGCCCGATCGACCCTAAAGACCTGCAGATGAAAGAACTCAAACAGGTTCCCGGGGCTGAGGGAGTCCTGCTTTATTACGCCGACGAGATTGACGACGTTAACCACACCGAATTTTTCTATTCCCGGATAAAGATCTTTACCGATGGCGGCAAGCATCGCGCCAACGTGGAGATTCCCATGCTCGAAAAGGGAACCGTGACCGATCTTCTGGCGCGCACCATTCATCCCGACGGAAAAATCGTGGATCTTACGGATCGCCCTTTTGAAAAGGTGGTGCTGAAAGCGAAAGGGCTGAGAGTCAAGGTTCAGGCTTTCACGCTGCCCCAGGTCTCTGCCGGCGACATCATTGAATATCAATACGTGCTGCACTACGGAGACTCGGCGCTGCGTAATCAGTCCTGGATCGTTCAGCACGATCTCTTCGCGCAGAAAGAGCATTTCCGCTTCCGTTATGACAGGCACCACTCCGTAAGATGGCTGCCTACTGCAGGCATGCACATGGAGCCGGAGCATGACGCCAAGGCCGGTATTCTTCATATGGAATCCGAGAATATCGCTCCATTCGAAGCGGAAGAGCAGATGCCTCCCGAAGACGGCTACAAGTGGAGAATCCGGTTTTTCTACGTGAGCCCGCTCTTGAGCTCACCGTCGACCTTCTGGTACGAGATAGGAAAATACTCGGCCGAGGGAATCGACCAATTCATCGGGAAGCACAAGGAAATCGCCAACGCGGCAGAGGAAGCCATAGGCATGGAAACGGACCCGGAGAAGAAGCTACGCAAGCTTTACGCCCGCGCTCAGGCAATCCGTAACCTCACCTACGAGCGGAGCCGGACGGAAAAGGAGCAGAAAAAGGAAGAGCTCAAGGAAGACAAGAATGTTATGGATGTGCTGCGACACGGATACGGCGACCGCAGCGATATTACGCTTTTCTTCGTTGCCCTGGCCCGCGGCGCCGGGTTCCCGTCGTCCGTGGTCTTCGTTGCCGGTCGCTCTTCGCAGCTGTTTGACCGCGAGGTGCTCTCGTTTAACCAGCTTGATTCGCAGGTCGCCATGGTGAGGGTGAACGGCAAAAAAGTTTTTCTGGATCCCGGCACGCGTTTTTGCCCATACGGGTTAATGCGCTGGTTCCGGACCGGGACGGCGGCTATGGACATGAACGATCCCGGAGAGTTCATCGCAACTCCTCCGGCATCGGAAGAGGAAGCTGTTGTTTTTCGCTCCGCGGATCTCAAAATGACCGACGACGGAGCAGTCAAAGGCGAGGTGCGCCTTGAATTTGCCGGCTCGGAAGCCCTGGAACGGCGGTTGGCCGCCCTGGACACCGACGAGGCCGGGCGCAAAAAAGAACTTGAAGACGAGGTCAAGGCCTTGCTGCCCGAAAATGCCAGAGTGGAGATGACCGATTCCAGAAACTGGGACAACGAAGACACATCTCTTCTGGCGATTTTCCATGTGGAAATTCCCGAGTTTGCTTCCGCGGCGGGCAAGCGGATGCTGATCCCCGTTGGCCTCTTTCAGCCCAAGAGCAAACGAACTCTCAAGAGCGGTCCGCGCAAGTATCCTATTTACTACCAATACGCTTACACCGAGCATGACAACATCTCTTTTGAATTCCCGCAGGGTTATGCGCTGGAAACTTTGCCTACATCGCAGAATGCAAGCACGAAGTTCGCGAATTATTCGAGCAGCGCCAGTACAACCAGAAACCATTTGAATATCGAGCGCTCCCTAAAGCTCATGGGTGTCTTTTTTCCCGTTGAGCGCTATGAGGAGTTGCGCGATTTCTTTGCCCGGGTTCAGGCCGGCGACGAGTTGCAGACCGTCGTGCACCAGGAAGCTGGACAAGCCAACTGATGCTGCTCTTGCGGGTGCCCCTCCTGCATAGCCCTTGCCCTGCATTTTCCGCATCTTCTATCATGGTGAACAGGACTCCTTATGGCAGATCATCAGAATAAGAAAAAAGATCAGAGCGGCCTTGCGGAAAGCCCCATCGCCGAGATTTTTGAAGGCCGGCATCCGGCTGACTCGGAAAAGAGTTGGGCTGAAAACACGCTCGCCACAACGCTGGAAAAGGCCCCGGAAAAGCCCATTGGCTCGGCTTCCGGCGTCAACCTGGATGAAAACGGCAACGCCCGCTTCACCACCATCAGCGGCGTTCCGATCCGGCGTCTGTACACCCAGGCCGATCTGCCCGAAGACTGGAGCTACGAAAAGTATCTCGGTTATCCCGGACAGGTGCCATATACGCGCGGCATTCATGCCAGCGGCTATCGCGGCCGCCTCTGGACCATGCGCCAGTTCTCCGGCTTCGCTTCCCCGGAAGAGACCAATGAGCGCTACAAGTATCTGCTCGCCCACGGTGGTGGCGGGCTCTCCGTCGCTTTCGATCTTCCCACCCTGATGGGCTATGACTCTGACCACGCAGCCAGTGAAGGCGAGGTCGGCAAGTGCGGCGTGGCCATCGATTCGCTCGAAGACATGGAGATTCTCTTCAACGGCATCGATCTCGAAAAAACCACGGTTTCGATGACCATCAACTCGCCGGCGTCAGTCCTGTGGGCGATGTACCTGGTGGTGGCGGAAAAACAGGGCGCCGACTGGAACAAAATCTCGGGCACCATCCAGAACGACATTCTCAAGGAATACATTGCGCAGAAGGAATACATCTATCCGCCTGCGCCGTCGATGCGTCTGGTGATCGATACCTTTGAATTCGGCTCCAAATTCACGCCCAAGTTCAATTCCATCTCCATCAGCGGCTATCACATCCGCGAAGCCGGATCGACCGCACTGCAGGAACTGGCTTTCACCATTTATGACGGCGTGGAATACGTGGAGTGGGCGCGGCGGCGCGGCCTGGATGTCGATGAATTCGGTCCGCGTCTGAGTTTCTTCTTCAACTCGCACAGCGACTTCTTTGAAGAGATTGCCAAATTCCGCGCTGCTCGCAAAATCTGGTACCGCTTGATGAAGGACCGCTTCGGCGCCAAGCAGCAGCGCACCTGGCTCATGCGCTTCCACACCCAGACCGCCGGTGTCTCGCTCACCGCCCAGCAACCACTGAACAATATTGCCCGCGTGGCCCTGCAAGGTTTGGCCGCCGTGCTGGGCGGAACGCAGTCATTGCACACCGACTCCTACGACGAAGCTCTGGCTCTGCCTACGCAGGAAGCCGCGCGTATCGCGTTGCGCACCCAGCAGATCATCGCTTTTGAATCCGGCGTGGCCCAGACCGTCGACCCGCTGGCCGGCTCGTATTTCCTGGAGAAACTCACGCTCGACATGGAGAAAGGCGCTTTCGACTACTTCGACCGCCTCGACGCGATGGGCGGCATGGTCAAGGCCATCGAGAATGGTTTTCCGCAGAAGGAAGTTGCCGAAGCTTCTTACCAGTACCAACGCGCTGTGGAAGCCAAGGAGAAGATCGTAGTCGGGGCGAATGATTTCACGATCGAAGAAACACAACCGGAGACGCTCTATATCGACGAATCCGTAGCCCGCCGCCAGACGGAGAAGCTGAAAGCCCTGCGCGCCCGCCGCAACAGTGACGAAGTCCGCCGCACACTGGATGCGCTGAAAGGCGCTGCCGCCCAGGAACCAGTTGTCCGCCCTGACGGCCGCATCAGCGATGCCAACACCATGCCCTTCATCGTTGACTGCGTTCGCGCCTACGCCACCGTAGGCGAGATTTGCGAAGCTCTCCGCGACGTTTATGGAACGTATGAGGAAGTGAGCATCACTTAGGCACTTGTTGATCGGATAGAAGAGGAAGCGATGACGAGGAAACCCGGGTGGGTGTTGAGCTTGTTGGTTTTCTTCTTTTCGTGCGCGGCTTCAGCGCAGGTATCCACCCTTAAGCTTGAATCTGGCAAGCAGGTGAAGGTAATCAAAGCCGGACCACTCTTTGGTGCTGGTGGCAAGCGGCTCGGAGTCATGCTCCAGTATGAAACGGAGTTGAAAGTAACCGATAAGGCTGCGCTGCGCAAGGAAGCCGATGAAGTGTTTGCCGCAGTCAGGTCAGATGCCGAGAAGGGGAATGAAACCAATGTGATTATCTCCGCCGTGGAAAGGTCAACCGGAGGAATCGTTTCGAAAAGCCAGGGATACAACTTCATTTTTGAAAAAGCTAAAGATGGAAAATGGCATTGTCTTGATGACGAGAAGTGATTGGCCGTGTCCTGTATCTCCGGCCTTTCAGCCTGTGCGTACTCTTAAATTTAGTTCCGCTCAAGGCTAAGACCCCGATCGCCCCAACGTACTCGCTCGCGCGGATCTTGCATATATCGCCCACTGCTCCGTTCCTGCAATTTTCTTCAGCCAGCCCGCCCCCGCCAAAAGCTTTTCGTGCTCCGTATATCGATACGCCACAAACACCGGTCGCGGCCCTTGCTCAATCGATCGCCGCAAATTCTCCATCACGGCGGCAAACACCGGCTCCGGAAACGGGTTGAACAGATAGACCACCAGAGGTTCGGCCGGGAATTCAAAGTCCTGCGCATCCATGCACAGGCTCTCCATCGGCGGACAGGATGGGTTCGACGAGGTGAACTTGCGGATGTTCTCCTTCGCGGCCCGGTGCCAGTCCGGCATGAACTCGACGCCGATAATTCTCTTGAAGCCATATGGCGCTGCCATCATCAGCGCGCGGCCTTTGCCCGAACCGAGATCAATGAAGATGAAATCTCGCAAGCCTGTTTGAACAATAGATCTCTGGCTGATTGCTGACGGCTGAATGCTGAGTGCCAAAGCCTGCATGATCTCCTCAAACAGCCACGGCTCGCTGGCAAAGTAAGGACGCCCCGCCAACTCCGCCAGCAGCTGGGCACGGAAGCTGACGTTCGAGCGCGTGGTATCAACTTCGTGCTCCCAGTCGTAGTCCAGATCGCCAAAGCGCGCTTTGCGCCGCGATGGCAGCAACTCAAGCGCTGCCCGCCAGCATGCTGCCGCCAGCTCCCGTAGCGCACGCCAGAAGCCGAAATAGCGCACGCTCTCTCGCCACTGCCGCAGAAATGCCCGGCGGAAATGGAACTCAGCTTGAGATCGCGCAACAGCCGAGCTGCTTAGGTTAAAATCAGCATCATCCATGAAAAAAGCTGTCGATCATCTCAAAAAGTCCGACGCAATCCTTGCTTCTATTATTGCCCGTGTTGGCCCATGCCAGATGACCTATCGCGAACCAACCTTTGAAATGCTGGCGCGGGCGATCGTCTTCCAGCAGCTCAGCGGCAAAGCCGCGCGAACCATCTATGGCCGGCTGGAAGAGGCTGCGGGAGGCCAGCTCACGCCGCAGGCCATCCAGAACCTGAGCGTGGGCGAGATGCGCCGTGCCGGCTTGTCGCGGCAAAAACTCGGCTACATACGTGACCTGGCCGAACACGCCGTCAGCGGCAAAGTGGATTTTGCCCGGCTGCCTGATATGTCTGACGAAGAGGTGATCGCCGCACTCACTGACATCAAGGGTGTCGGCGTGTGGACGGCGCACATGTTCCTGATCTTCTCTCTGCGGCGGCCGAACATTCTGCCGACCGGCGACCTGGGCGTGCGTATGGCCATCCAGCGCTTCTATCGCAAACGCAAGCCGCCCACGCCGAAGCAGGTAGAGCAGGTTGCCCGGACGTGGCATCCCTACTGCAGCTTTGCCGCGTGGTATCTGTGGAGAAGCCTGGAGCTGCCTCGGGAAAAATCTACCACGGACGCACGGCGACGCCGAGCAGGTCAAAAACAAAAAGCACGTGCAGCGAAAGCTTCATAGGTATCCCCCTGTTTTTGATAGCTTCGTTGCACTGACTGGGCTGAACGCTCACTGCTGTGCGCTGATTGCTATTCCTGCCGTTCTGCTAAAATCAGGAACCAGATGGCTGATACCCGCAAAATCCGCGTACTTGTTGCCAAGCCCGGTCTTGACGGGCATGATCGCGGCGCAAAAGTCATTGCCCGCGCCCTGCGCGATGCCGGCATGGAGGTCATCTATACCGGCCTGCGTCAGACGCCAGAGATGATCGTCAGCTCCGCTTTGCAGGAAGATGTCGACGTGATCGGCTTGTCGATTCTTTCCGGCGCGCACAACGCTATCGTGCCGCGGGTCGCCGAAATGCTTCGCCAGAACAAGATGGAAGACGTACTTCTGCTGGTGGGCGGAATCATCCCGGAGCAGGATTTCGACTTTCTCAAGAAAGCCGGCGTCGGTGGGATCTTCAACCCGGGCACGCCGATGGACGAAATCGCCGAGTTTATCCGCAAGAACATCAAGCCTCGCGGCGTGATTAGCGCCTAGAATCAACCGGCGAACATGCCTGCTTTAGCGCACAACCAGATTCAACACGATTGACTTCTGTGCTCCCTGAGCATATGCCGCATTTACAGTCACCGCAAAACTGCCCGATGGAGTGCCTGGCTTTATAACTGGGGACGGGTTAGGTGTGCCGTTGCTCCCGCCGCCACAGCCCGCAAATAGCAGCAGGGTCGATCCAAGAAGCAAAAGCATGGCAGCCCTGATTCTTTTATCGAACGGCCTCCTGCCTATCAGCAAAAGCCCGACTGCTGGCAGACCCAGCCAGAACGCATACGTCGGAGCAGGAGGCGTCTTCCCAAATGGAAGTAGTGAGGCTGTGCTTGGCGCTGTGGTAGAGATGGTTACAATCGAGCTGGAGCTGGATCCAGAGGAAAAGTTCACGGTTGCCGGATTGAAGCTGCATCCGGCCAGCGCGGGAAGATTCTGGCAGGACAAGGTAGCCGCGCCTGCGCCAAGGTCACCCAGATTAATCGTAAATTGCGCCGACTGCCCTGCCGAAACAGTTGCACTGCCATCTCCGTTCACGGTGGCAGCGATGCCCGTACCGCTCAGCGCAATTGTCTGCGGACTGCCCTGAACATTGTCAGTGAGGGTCAGCGTACCCAGGCGCGAGCCTTCGCCGGCGGGAACAAACGTAACATTGATTGTGCAATTGGCGCCTCCGGCAAGTGAACTTCCGCAGTTGTTTGCCTCTGCGTACTCCGCACTGGTAGTTATGCTTGAGATGGACATTGGCAGTCCGCCGGTATTGGTCAGGATAATCGGCTGCGACGCGCTTCCGGATCCCACCAGCTGCGTAGCGAATACAAGCGAGGTTTTCGACACACCTACGGCCGGTGGCGGTACTGGTAATCCTGTTCCCGCCAATGACACAATCTGTGCGGGACCAGCCGCTGCATCGTCCGTGACCGTCAGCGTGCCTCCGTTATTGTTGATCAATTGGGGCGTGAAGACGACGTTGATCGTGCAGAAAGCGGCGACGGGTAGAGCTGCGGGGCAATTGTTGATCTGAGAAAAATTCCCGGTCGTTACAATTGAGCTGATGTTCAACACTGCATTGCCGTTGTTGGTCAGTGTTACAGGAGCTGCCGGGCTGGATGTTCCCACGATTCTTTCGCCAAAGTTCAGGTCCGTGAGAGACAGGACCGCGCCTGCGCCTGTAAATGCCGAGCCATTCAATGCAATCGTCTGGACCTTGGTTGGCGCGTCATCGGTCAGCGTCAGCGATTCACTGAGTGTCCCGGTCTGGCCCGGATTGAATACCACATTCACAGTGCAGCTTGCGCCTCCGGCAATGGAAGTTCCACAGTCATTGGTTTGGCCGAAATCGGCGCCGGGTGTGATGGAAGTAAAGGTAAGGGTTGCGTCGCCATTGTTGGTGATTTTTACAATTTGCGGATTGCTGCTCCTTCCCGTTGCCTGGGAAGCGAAGCTGAGCGTTTTAGGAGCAACAGAAATATTAGGTCCAGGAGCGAATGACAGCTTGGCAATAAAGCCCGGACCATTGGTAGTCTGGAGGACGCCAGGCGTGGTAAGCAGGGAGTTTGGTGCACCCACCACGTAGGCATTATCCAAGCTATCGATAGCAACATCATTGCCGCTCCTGATGGTTTCGGTAAAGAACAGCAGTGTGGTTGCATCAGCGCTGATTTTGGCGATCCAGCCGCAGCCGTTTCCATCGCCAACGCACGACTGTCCGAGATCGAAACTCGCCGAAGGAGGTGGCACAGGATCGTTTGTGCCGCCGGAAGCGCTTGAGCCGGTAACGATAACATTGCCGTGCGAGTCAACAGCCAGCTTCGTTGGAGCGTCAGCTTCATTTCCGGTCAGGTGGGTGGAATAAATCAGGCTGCCATCATTGGCAAATTTGGCAATAAAGGCCCTGGAAGTGTTTGCGCCAGGGTTAGGCTGGAGCGTGCCTGGAGAAGTTGGAATGTCCGGAGAAGCACCGGTGACATAGATGTTGCCGGCCGGATCAAGAGCTACCCCGTTGGCCCGGTCAGAACCTCCACCGAAATAAGTGGAGAAAACAAGCGCCGTCCCCGTGGGATTTACCTTGGTCAAAAACATGTTGCCGTTTGCGCCCGTCAGCACCGGCTGGATCGGATTTTTAACCGGGAAATTGTTGGATTCCGTATGCCCAACCACGTAGGCATTGCCGTCGGCATCCATGGCGACGCTGCTGGCGTCATCAATATCTCCGCCGCCAAGGAAGCTCGAGTAAATCAGCCCACCTGCGGGATCGAATTTGGTAACAAAGCCGTCAGTACAGTTCGTTATTTCGTTGAGGAGAAAGCATTGGTTCCCGGATATGGCGAAGGTGGTCTGGAAGGCTCCAGGTGAAGTAGGAAAATTGAGTTCACCGGAGCCCACGACGACTGCATTCCCCGCAGCATCGACGGCGATGCCACCGCCGGCATCTTCGCCCGAGCCTCCAAGATAAGTGGAGTAGACCAGTGCGCCGGTTGGATCAAGCTTGGTCACAAAAGCATCCGGGATATTGAAAAAAATCGAACCGGCGTTCCCGAAAACAGGCTGAAAGGCATTGAGCGTAGGAAAGGTATTCGATTCCGTAAAACCAGTAATGTAAGCGTTACCGGCGGGATCTACCGCAATGGCTGATCCCGAACCCGCCGACGTTACCAATTCCGTCGTATAGAGGAAGGCGGTGCCGTTGGCATTCAATTTATGGATGATTACATTGCTGGTTGCGGGATTTTGGCCCGTCATGTAAGCGTTACCCGCGCTGTCTAAGGCCACTGCGTTGGGCGTCTCAGGCAGGTTGGTCGAATACAGGAGCACCGGATCAATGGTGACTGGTTTCCTTCGATCATGGGGTCCTACCCAAAACCCCACCTGATTTTTTCCCAGGAGCTTGTAGCCGCCGGTGATCGCTCGCTTTGTCCCTTTGTCAATCTGGAAAATAAAAGGCTTCGGGAAAGATACGTGCGTGACATGATCTGAGAGAACGAGTTCGCCCTGAGCGCCTATCCGCAGGGAACTCATGTCGGGAAATTGGATACGAATAGGTTTTTCTGACTTGCCCGGTTGCAATGCAAAGTCGTATTCAAGCTGGCCCTGTTCGCCATGATAGGAGAGATCGATTCCTGGATAGATATCCTTGTAAACCACGGCGGCATAGTTTGGGATGCCGGTGAGCCATCGCGAACGGTCCTGTCCAAAATAGTAGTTCGAGATACCAGGAAGCAACCGAGTTCCAGCGGCACGCCGCTCCGTTCCGCCAACAATTCTCATCCGCAACGCGTCCCGAGGGGTTTGATTGCATTGGGCCATGCTCGCTGCATTGGGCGCTTGATCTGCATTCCGAGCAGAGTCAACCCGGATGATTGCTTCTTCGCCACAAAGCGAAAGCCGGAAGCCCGGCCCCAGAGAAAGGAATTGGACGTCCTTGTCCGCTTGCCCGCGGTTGGGCTCAAAGTGCAAAGAAAGATGACCGTATATCGACGATACGGTGCTTGCTTTGCCTCGATTTGATATAGGTGAAATACCTTGGTGCTGACCGCTTTGCAGTGGAAGAGAAAGGAGCAACGGACAAACTAAACTAATAACTATGAGTGCAAGAGCGCACCGAATAGCTCTGGGCATAGCAACTCCTGTAAATGAAACATGGCCTGGAATTTCATACTCTACCATTGAGAGACTCTGAAAGGCATTCAATTTAGGGGTGAAGCATCCCTCATGCGCGGAAGCTACAAACAGCTTGTAAAGCGATGGTTAAGGCCAGGCGCTCTTTGCGGGCATCGCTCCGAGTTAGGATCGCAAACGGATCGAGAAGACAGATTGCGAACCAGCCAGCGCCCCACCTTCGGGATGAAATGCACATCGCTCGCCTGCCGCGGCAACAAGAAATAAGGCTAACCGCTCACCCTCCCTCAGGTCTAACCACTCGATTGGGAGGATAGATCATGAGAAAGCTTGTGGTTTTGGGACTCTTGCTGCCGTTGTGTGCCAGCGTGACTCGCGCTGCCGAGCATGGCAGCCGCAATCGATTCATCAGCATGAATGACAACGCGGTGAGCGACGACTGCCGCGATCATCTGCGGGTCGGAGACGAAGATTTCCGCTCCAATCTGCGCGACGAAGAAACCAAAACGGTTCCCAACCAGCCCCTGACCATCAGTGCGGAGCGCAACGGCGGGATTCAGGTCACGACCTGGGATCGACCTGACGTGAGCCTGAAGCTTTGCAAGCAGGTCGCTGCCAATGATGACAATGAAGGCCGCCGCGTGCTGGCGGAGACACATCTGGTGATCAATGGCGCAAATATCTCTGTGCAATCGCCGGATAAGGTTAGTGACGATGGCGACACTGATGAGGGCGAGAGCCATCACTCGCTGGGAACAGTCCTGCTGGTGAAGGCGCCAAAGAATGCCAACCTGACTTTGAACGTGCGCAATGGCGGTGTCTCGCTCAATGGATTTAGCGGGACTGCGGAAGCGCACGCCCAGAATGGCGGAATCTCCTTCAAGAGAAGCACGGGCAAGCTCACGGCACGAGCGGAAAACGGAGGAATCTCCATTAAGGATTGCGGCGGCGAAATTAGCGCCAAGGTCGAGAATGGCGGCCTCTCCATTACGCTTCCGGAGCATTGGGAAGGCAAAGGATTGGATGCGCAGGCACGTAATGGCGGCCTGGAGGTCGCGGTGCCGAAGAATTTCAACGGCGGGCTGGAAGTTGTGGCCTCCGAGCACACGTCGATCATCTGCAAGGATAGTGATGTCTGCAACGCCGGCGAGCGGACCTGGGATAACGGCCGCAAGCTCTTTCGGATGGGCGGCGCCAATCCACAGGTGCATGCGGAAACCGAGAATGGCGGCATCGTCATTAAGGAGCGCAGCAACTCACGCGGTGATTGATCGATCGGCCGATTCTCGTCCTCCCTGCCAAAGGCTAGCCGCAGATGAGCGCGAACCTGGCGACGCCCAGCCCGAAATGGGCCTTAGTCGCCTGTTTTGTGCACGCCTGCGGCTTTTTTCATCATTTCATCTCGCGGCTTTCAACCGTCAATGGCCTTGCTCATACGCTATCAGCGTGTGCCGGTTGAGAGGTTCGGCGCACAAGCCGCCTTCATCTTTGCCTTAGTCACAAGCTTTTTGTGCGTTTTTCCTGCCAAACCCATATACTTGATGCTTGCCACGCCCATGACCACGCTGGACCAAATCCTCGCCGCCACCCGTGACCGCGTTGCTTGCGCCAAAGAGAGAGCTGCCCTGGGTGCGCTTGAGAAAGCCGCAGAGGCGCATAGTCCGCGGGGTTTCCGCAAACGGCTGGCCGCCATGTCACAGCTTGGGCCGGCGGTGATCGGAGAGTTGAAAAAGGCGTCGCCTTCGAAAGGCACCATTCGGGGAACATTTCCTGTAGGTCTGCTGGCAAATCAGCTGGCGCGCGCTGGGGCATCGGCGCTATCGGTGCTTACGGATGAGCAATTTTTTCAGGGATCGCTGGCCAATCTGCTGGAAGCTTCGGCGGCGACCGAGCTGCCCTGTCTGCGCAAGGATTTCATCATCGATGAGTTCCAGATTACCGAGGCCCGGGCGCACCATGCCGATGCCGTGCTGCTGATCCTGGCGGCGCTGGATGATGCTACTTTCCGCCGCTTGCTGGATTATGCCCGCGCTCTGGATCTTGACGCTCTCTGCGAAGTCCATGATGAGGACGAGTTGAGGCGGGCGCTCGAAGGCGGCGCCGATATTATCGGCGTGAACAGCCGCAACCTGAAGACTTTTCAGGTGAGCCTCGATAACCTGGCTGACATGGCCGCCAGCATTCCCAATCACGTGCTGCGCGTGGCCGAGAGCGGAATCGATGGCGGCGCCGAGATTCGCGAACTGCACGCGGCCGGATATCAGGCCTTCCTGATCGGCGAGGCGCTCATGCGCGCGGAAGATCCCGGCCAGAAGTTACAACAGCTTTTACAAGACGCTGGATGGTATTCTCCTTCTACCTCGGCTTCTCCTCATTGGCGTGGCACCGTCCAGTAAGAAAGCCAAATTCAATCTCCAAAAAAATGTATGCGTACCTGGATCAAAATCTGTGGAACCACCTGCGTGGAGGACGCGCTCAGCTCGATTGAGGCTGGAGCCGACGCGCTGGGCTTTATCTTTGCGCCCAGCAAACGCCGGATCACGCCGGAGCATGCACAGCAGATCATCGCCCAGCTGCCGGGAACGGTGGAGCGGATCGGTGTTTTTATGAACAGTACCGCAGCGGAGATCGCCAGCATTGTAACTCAGGTCCCGTTGACGGGAATCCAGATGCACGGCGAGGAGTTTCCGCCTGAGGTTTACGCCTATCTTCCGAAAGATCGAAGAGATTCAATGCGGAAGATCAAAACCATCCCGATTCGGAACCAAGCAGCTGGAGATAAGTTTGATCTTTCCCGCAGTGCGCCTGGTTCGGTCGACGTCTGGTTGCTTGATTCGGGAGCGGGCAGCGGAGTGGCATTCGATTGGCAGGCTGCGCGCGAGCGTATAGCAGGACAAAATGCCAAATTGATTGTCGCGGGCGGCTTAACCCCGGAAAATGTCGTCGACGCGATCAAGATCCTCAAACCCTGGGGCGTTGATGTGGTCACCGGCGTTGAACGCGAACCAGGGCGCAAAGATGCTGAAAAGCTGAAAGCATTTGTAGCGGCCGTGCGGAGGGCGGAAGAAACATGAGAGCGAGCGCAGTCAGAAAAGAGACCACGGTGGCTGGGCGGTTTGGCCCCTATGGCGGACGTTACGTTCCTGAGACGCTGATGGCGGCCCTGGAAGAGCTGGAGCGCGAGTACGAAAAAGCGCGCCGTGACAAGAAATTTCGCGCCGAGTTTGAACGCCTTCTGAAGGAATATGCAGGACGCCCCACTTCTTTATTCCATGCCCGCCGGCTAACCCAAGAGCTTGGCGGCGCAAAGATCTATCTCAAGCGCGAAGACCTGCTGCATACCGGCGCGCACAAGATCAACAACTGCCTGGGCCAGGCGCTGCTGGCCATGAGAATGAGGAAGGGGCGCATCATTGCCGAAACCGGCGCGGGCCAGCACGGCGTAGCCACAGCTACCGTTTGCGCGCTCTTCGGCCTGGATTGCGTGGTGTACATGGGCACGGAAGACATGCGCCGGCAGGAATTAAATGTCTTTCGCATGCGGCTGCTCGGCGCCGAGGTGCGCGGCGTCGAATCCGGCTCGCGCACGCTCAAAGACGCCATCAATGAAGCCATGCGCGACTGGGTGACCAATGTCCGCACCACGCATTACCTGCTGGGCAGTGTGCTGGGGGCGCATCCCTATCCCACCATGGTGCGCGACTTCCATTCCGTGATTGGGCGCGAAACCCGAGCACAGATCATGAAAGCCGAGGGCAAACTTCCCGCGGCGATCATTGCCTGCGTCGGCGGCGGGTCAAACTCGATCGGCATCTTCCATGAGTTCATCAGGGAGAAGCGGGTGAAGCTGATCGGCGTTGAAGCCGGCGGCAGAGGAGATGAACTCGGTGAACATGCGGCGCGTTTTCGCGGCGGACTCCCCGGTGTTCTCCAGGGGACATATTCTTACGTGTTGCAGGACGCGCACGGACAGATCGCGCTGACGCATTCGATATCCGCAGGCCTGGACTATCCGTCAATTGGTCCGGAACACGCCGCGCTTGCCGACTCCGGTCGAGCGGAATACGTCGCTGCGTCTGACGCAGAGGCCCTGGACGCCTGTACCCGCCTGGCTCGCACGGAAGGAATCATTCCCGCGCTGGAGTCGTCGCACGCCGTGGCCGAGTGCATCAAGCGCGCGCCGAAGATGAAAAAATCAGACATCCTGGTTGTCAACATATCCGGACGCGGCGACAAGGATATGGGAATCCTGCGAGAAAGCTTGAAGCTATGAGTCGAATTCGTTTTCAACAGAAGCCAGGCCTCGTTGCCTATGTCACCTGCGGCGATCCGAATCTTGCTGCCACGCGCGAGATCATTCTTGCCGCCAGCCGAGCCGGCGCGGACGTGATCGAACTGGGCGTGCCGTTCAGCGATCCCGTGGCCGATGGCCCGGTAATCCAGCGGGCCAGCGAACGCGCGTTGCAACACGGCGCCTCGCTGGAAGCTGTGCTCAAGCTGGCAAAGGAGATTCGGCGGGAGTCGAACGTCGGGCTGATCGTCTTTACTTATCTCAATCCGGTGCTGCGCTTTGGGCTGGAGCGTTTTTGCGCAGAAGCGGAAAGCGCCGGAGTCGATGGCGCGCTCATCACTGATCTGACGGTGGAAGAAGCAGGCGAATACCGGAAGCAGATGGAAAAACACAATCTCGATCCTATTTTTCTGGCTGCGCCAACCAGCACGGACAAGAGGCTCAAGGCGATCACCCAGGCGTGTAAGGGATTTGTTTATGCCGTCTCCCGGACGGGGATCACAGGAACGCAGAAACAACTCGCCGGCGATGCACGGGACCTGGTAAAGCGGATCCGGAAATTCACTAAGCTGCCGGTAGCGGTAGGATTCGGAATTTCCAATGCCGAACAATTTGCTCAGGTCGGAGAATTTGCCGATGCGGCAGCGGTCGGCAGCGCGATTGTCCAGACGATCGAACAGAATCCCGGGCGAGAAGCGCAGGCGGTAGCTGAACTGATCGGGGCAATGAAAGGCGGAGCGGCCCAGGCCTTGTCAGGCGGCCATTAATATCATTAAGTTACATTTCGCGAATATTGATTTTGTTAAGTTTTAGAACTACCTGCTATGCTATTTATCGGAATTAGACAAACATTATGGATATCGCTGACTGGCGAAAGAAGATTGACGAGCTGGACCGGCAGCTGGTGCAGTTGCTGAATGCGCGGGCGCAGGCGGCGCATGAGATCGGCAAACTAAAGCGCAACACCAGCATGCCAATCTACGAGCCGGAGCGGGAAAAGACGATTTTTGAGAACGTCTGCCGGACGAACCGCGGACCGCTGCCCGACAGCGAACTGCGACAAGTGTATGAGCGGATTATCGACGTGATGCGCAACATACAGAAAAACGAGATCGCGCCGAAGCTGGATTCAGGCGCCAAGCAGACGGAATTTGATGTGGAAGTGAACGACTGAGGAATCGCCGGAATCGCCCGCAATCGCCGACATCGCCGTGATGCCGAACTCGGCGCCGAGCTGGGTGCGGCAGGCGCACAGAAATGGTGGGATGGCGGGTTCCTTAAGCGGTTTTGGAGCGGAGCGAGAGAGAGTAAGGATTTGGCAGCGAGCCCGGCTTGCGTGGCGAGCTGCCTGTTGCAGGCGCAGAACAATGACGGCATAGGCGCCAGTCTTAAGCGGTTTTGGAGCGGAGCGACAGAGAATAATGATCGTAGCCATGCAGGAACAAGCCACGGAAGAGCAGATCCAGCAGGTAATCGAACGCCTGATTAACATGGGATTTGAGATCCATCGTTCAACCGGCGCTCGGCAAACAGTGCTGGGAGCAGTGGGCGCGCGCCACGAATTCGATATCCGCGATATCGAAGTGCTGCCTGGCGTGGGCGAGGTCCACCGCATCAGCTCACCGTACAAGCTGGTGGCGCGAAGCTTCCGTCCCGAAGGTACGATCGTCAAATTCCCGCATGGCGTGACGGTTGGTGGTGACGAAGTTGTTTTAATGGCCGGTCCCTGCTCCGTGGAATCGCGCGAGCAGCTTTTTGCCGTCGCGGAATCGGTCTCGCGTTCCGGCGCCAGGTTTTTGCGCGGAGGAGCGTTTAAGCCGCGCAGTTCGCCTTATTCCTTCCAGGGGTTGGGCGAAGATGCGCTCAAGCTGATGCGCGAAGCGGCCAACGAGTTCCACATGCTGGTGGTAAGCGAAGTGATGGAGATCTCGCAGATCCCGATCATGCTGAAGTACGTCGACATGCTGCAGGTGGGCGCTCGCAACATGCAGAACTTCAACCTGCTGCGCGAGCTGGGCAAAATTCGCAAGCCCGTGCTTCTGAAGCGCGGGATCGCCGCCACGATTGAAGAGCTGCTGCTCTCCGCCGAGTACGTATTGGCCGGCGGCAACTATGAAGTGATCGTTTGCGAACGCGGTATTCGCACCTTTGAAACGTATACTCGCAATACTCTTGATATCTCGGCCATTCCCATCGTCAAAAAACTTTCGCATCTGCCGATTGTTGCCGACCCTTCGCATGGTACGGGCCGCCGCGACAAGGTTGCGCCCATGGGGCGCGCCGCCATCGCCGCCGGCGCCGACGGCCTGTTGATTGAAGTTCACAATTGTCCCGACAAAGCGCTTTCCGACGGGGCGCAGTCCCTGTATCCTGAGCAGTTTGCCCAACTCGTAGGCGAGCTTCGCGTGATTGCTCCTGCGGTCGGGCGCAGGCTTGTTTAGAATTAACCCATAGCTTTAGTGCACGAATGAGCAAGGGGCGCACGCCTCAAGCGGATGGCTGTCTCTAAAATGGCATTCAAGCAAATCACAATTATCGGGACTGGTCTGATCGGAGGCTCGCTGGCGCTGGCGCTGAAGGCGGCCGGCTTCTCCGGGAAGATCGTTGGCTGCGACCGTGCACCCGTGCTGGATCGTGCGCGAGCCATGCGCGCCATCGATCTTGGAACCGAAGATCCGATTGAAGCTGTTGCCGGCAGTGATTTAATTGTCTTGGCCACTCCGGTGGGCGGGATCATCGATCTGATCGAGCGCGTCGGCCCCATCGTGCCGCCGGAGACACTCATTACCGACGTCGGCAGCACCAAGAAGGAAATACTCGATCGCGCGCGTGCCGTTTTCGGAGACATGGCGCCGCAGCGTTTCCTCGCTGGTCATCCCATGGCCGGGAAAGAGCACAGCGGTCTGGAAAATGCCGAATCAAAATTATTTCTGAACGCAGTATGGCTGCTGGTACCGCAGCTGCAGCAGGTCTTCGATCGCGGCAAGATCAAGGATTATTGCGAGCTGCTGGAGTTGATCGGCGTACGCCTCTTGAAGATGGACGCAGAGCGGCACGACCTGATGTGCGCCTGGGTCAGCCACCTGCCGCAGATGGTAGCCACCGCGTTGGCGGCGACGTTGGTGGAAGAACTGGGCGACAATCCTGACCTGCACGCTATCGGCGGGCGCGCGCTGCGCGAGATGACGCGCATCGCCTCCAGTCCGTATTCCATGTGGCGGGACATCGCGCACACCAATACCGCGAACATCGACCGGGCGCTGGCCAAGCTGGAGCAGCGGCTGGTTCACATTCGTGAGAATCTGCGCACGCCTTCGCTGCGCGAAGAGTTTGACCACGCGAATCGCTTTGAGCTCGGCACCCGGGACGTTGCGGCAACCGTGCTGGTGCTGCCGGGATGGCAAAACTCCGGTCCACGACACTGGCAGACGTTATGGGAACAACAAAGCCCGATTTTTTTGCGAGTGCAGCAGCGTGACTGGGATTTTCCCCACCGCGAGTGGTGGCTCGAGCGCATCACGGCAGAGGTGAAGCAAGCGCCCGCGCCGATTGTTTTTGCCGCGCATAGCCTGGGCTGTATCGCTTTGGCGCACTGGTGCAAAGCCGCGCCGGGCGAGGTCGGCAAGATCAAGGGCGCATTGCTGGTCGCCCCAGCCGATGTGGACAGCAAAGATGCACCCAAGCAGACCAAGGATTTTTCTCCCGTGCCGCACGACCCCCTGCCGTTTCCTTCCATCGTGGTATCCAGCAGCAACGATCCTTATCTGAACCCGGAGCGTGCGCGTGAAATCGCCCGCGCCTGGGGAAGCCGCTTTGTCGATATCGGCGCGGCCGGGCACGTGAACGGCGAATCCGGTCTGGGTGACTGGCCGGAAGGGAAGCGGTTGCTCCGGCATCTGATTGAAGGCGAGTAACTCACCCGTGAAGATCAACAGGCTAAAGATTTACTTCTATGTCTGGGCTGCTCTCGCGATTATCACGGTGTGGCTTGATCGCTGGATTGCTGTACTGAGCTTTGGCACTATTTCCTGCCTTCTGGGCGCAGTGGTGGCCACAACCCCGATTGAATCAGATCAGCAGAGGAAAAAGTTTAAGCAACTTGGAGTGCTCATGATGGTGGGTGGCTGTGTCATGAGCCTGCTGATGCTCGCCGAACGGTTCATCATCGGCTATGCCGGCAGGTGATTTGCAGCCCCATGTCACAGCTGATTAAAATCATCTGTTTATGAATAAACTCGTTGCCAGCGCTGATGAGGCTGTCCGTGACGTAACTGACGGCTGCATGATTATGGTCGGCGGTTTCGGGCTATGCGGCATCCCCGCCGATCTGATTGATGCCCTGGTTCGCAAGGGCGTCAAGAACCTGACCACGGTTTCCAACAATGCCGGCGTGGATGAATTTGGCCTGGGCAAACTCCTCTATGCCGGGCAAATCAAAAAGCACATCGGCTCTTACGTGGGTGAGAACAAGCTGTTTGAGCAGATGGTGCTGACGGGTAAGGTTGTGCTCGAACTGAATCCGCAGGGAACTCTGGCAGAGCGCATACGCGCCGGCGGCGCCGGTATACCCGCATTCTTCACGCCCACAGGAGCCGGCACCGTGGTTTCAGAGGGCAAAGAGATGCGCGAGTTTGACGGTCGCCAGTACGTCATGGAGCGCGGGCTCAAAGCTGACTTCGCGCTGATCAAAGCCTGGAAGGCCGACCGTTGGGGTAACCTGATGTTCCGCAAGACTTCGCGAAACTTCAATCCCGTGATGGCGACGGCTGCCAAAGTTACCATCGTTGAGGTGGAAGAGATCGTGGAGCCGGGACAACTCGATCCGGATCGCGTGCACCTGCCCAGCGTCTACGTAAAGAGAATTGTGTTGAGCAGCGGCCAGCCCAAACGCATTGAGAAGCGGACATTGAGGAAGAGGGCCTAGTTATGGCGACTACACCAGTCAAAGAAGACAAGCAGAAAGATGTGGAGAAGCGCGAACGCATCGTGAAGCGGATTGCGCGCGAGATGAAAGACGGTTTTTACGTCAATCTGGGCATCGGGCTGCCCACGCTGGTAGCCAACTATATTGCTCCGGGCGTTGAGGTTATCCTGCAGAGCGAGAACGGAATGCTCGGCGTCGGGCCGTTCCCTTTCGAAGGCGAAGAAGATCCCGATCTGATCAACGCCAGCAAAGAGACAGTAACCGAGGTTCCCGGTACAGCGTATTTTTCCAGCGCCGAGTCGTTTGCCATGATCCGCGGCGGCCACATTGATCTGAGCGTACTGGGCGCAATGGAGGTCGACGAGCAGGGAAATCTCGCCAACTGGATGATCCCGGGAAAGATGGTGAAAGGCATGGGCGGCGCCATGGACCTGGTAGCCGGAGCCCGGCGCGTGATCATCGCCATGGAGCACACCACGAAGACCGGGGCTCCCAAAATTCTGAAACAATGCACGCTGCCGCTGACAGGAATGAAAGTGGTAGATACCATTGTGACCGAGATGGCTTTCATTAGCGTGACGCCCAAGGGCCTGGTGCTGGAAGAAGTCGCCCCCGGGCTTACGGCCGATGACGTGCAAAAGGCCACTGAGGCCAAACTGATCGTCAGTCCGGATTTAAAGACCATGGAACGATAGCAATGGAGCGGTAAAACAACGACGCAACCTAAAATCCGTTTCAGCAATCGGAAGAGAGTAGAATGCGAGAGGGGGCAAGATGCAAGCAGATCGCACTGAAGTATCGTGGGATTCCGGCAAGTCCAAGTGGTTGGTAAGAATCTCGGTGGGCGAGGAAGTGATCCGGCGTTACTGTGATCTGCCACAAAACGCCGGCGAAAACGATCTTCGCGCCGCAGCGCAGAAAACGCTGAAGGACGAAGGCTTTGATGCGGAAGGCGTAGCTATCACCATCCACAGCACGCAAGCGGCATAAGACGAGCCGGCGTTAGTTTCCGGCTATTCATTCCTGAGCGTGGCCATCGGACTCGCACGCATGGCTCGACGCGCCGGTATCGAACATCCCAGCAATGCCACAACCGCCAGGAATGCTGGTTCTACTCAGTTCTCAATGCGGCCATGGGGTCGACCCGAACTGCCCGGCGCGCTGGGACGAAGCACGCTGCCATCGCCACGGCGGCCAGCAGGGCTGAGATCACCAGGTACGTCATGGGGTCGGCAGGGCCAATGCCGACAAGAAAATCCCGAATCAATTGACCGACGGCAAACGCGATCAACAGACCGATCACGATCCCGGCGGATACCACGAAGATCCCCTGCCTGCCAATCAGTCCAAGAATCTGTCCGTGCTGCGCCCCCAGCGCCATGCGTATGCCGATCTCGTGCGTGCGCTGGCTGACCGTGTATGACATGACTCCATAGACGCCAACAATCGCCAGCACCAGGCCCAGGCCTCCCAGGATTCCCGTGAGAATGGCGCCCAGTCGAAACAGAAACAACCCATTGATGCCGTTCAGCGCCTCGCTCATGCTGCTGGCGTACACAGGCATGGTGGGAGCCAACGAATCCACGATCGGCAATACTTCGCGGATATTGCCCGACTCATGCCCTGCGCTGTGCATGTGCAGAGTGACCGTCCCAAAATAGTGTTGCGTCAGCGGAACAAAGTAGGCAGGATCAATCGGGCTGTACGGATCCACCATGCGGAAGTTGCGCACCACGCCAACGATCTGAATCGGATGTCCTGGATCATCGGGCACGGAGAACTGGCGGCCCAGCGGATCCTGCCCGTGCCAGTATTTTTCAGCCATTACCTGATTGACGAGCGCGACATGCTGTGTGGAGGCTGAATCGCTCTCAGCGATGTCGCGGCCGCGTTCGATGGCAATACCCATCGTCCGGAAATATCCAGGGCTGACGGCATTGAATAAGGCAGAAGGAGCGGGCTGTCCCTTTGCCGGAGGGACGCCGGGAACATCAATTTTTCCGCCGAACTGCGTATCGCCCATAGGAACCCATGCGGCCAAACTCGCCGATTCCACGCCGGGCAGTGCGCGCACACGCGGCAGAAGATCGCGATAGAATGCCTGACCCTTGGCTTCCGAATAACCGATCTGATTGGGATCCATCGTCAGGTTGGCCACCGAGCGCGTGACAAAGCCAACATCGGCGCGTTGCGCGCTGGCGAGACTGCGCGCAAAGAGCCCGGCGACGATTAGCAAGCTCAAAGAACCTGCAACCTGTACCGTCACCATCAGGTTCCGCAGGCGCTGACGGCGAGAGGTCAGTGAGCGTCCAGAGTCGTGCAGTACGCTATTCAGGTCCTGGCGGGATGCCTGCCATGCCGGAACTACGCCCGCAATCAGGCTGGCAACAACCGCCGCCAGCAGAGCGCCGCCAAAAACAAACCAGTTGAATCGAAAATCGAGCGAGAGAGGAAAAACGGTCGGGAAATGAATCGTCGTGAGCGTGTGCGTGGCCACCAGGCCGGCAACGATTCCGGCAGCGCAGCCAAGCAGAGCCAGCAGCAGGCTCTCAGTCAGCAACTGCCGGACCAACCTGCGGCGCGCTGCCCCGAGCGCAGCGCGGACGGCCATCTCGGCCTGGCGTGCCGTCGCGCGAACCAGCAGCAGGTTGGCCACATTCACGCATGCCAGCATCAACACCAGGATGCCCAGGGTAAGAAAAATGACTGCGGTGCGCGTCAGCGGGTTGAAGTCCTGGCCGCTCATCATCCCGGGAGGCCGTAAAGGAATCGCACGCAAGCCGATGACCTTTTCTTCGGGGCGGGGATAGCGCGCAAGCAAGTGCTGGCCCACGATCTCCATCACTGCCCTCACCCTTTCCGGAGAATCGCCATGCTTCAGCCGGGCAAAGATACTCAGGGACCGGACATCACCCTTGGCAAGAAAACCCGGCGACGTTCCTGCGTCGATCACCAGCATGCCCAGCGGCAGATACGCCTGCACATGCAGTAGTGGTGTCGGGCCGAAGAAGCCTTTTGGACTAACGCCGATGATCGTCATCGGGTGCCCGTTGATGGCTACGCTTTTGCCGGCGATGCCCGTATCTCCGAGAAAGCGAGATTGCCAGTAGTCCCATGAGATCACCACCACCGGATCGGCGCCTGCGGCGCTTCCTTCCTGCGCGGCAAAGAACCGCCCCAGCACGGGCTTGAGGCCGAGCAGCGAAAAGAAATTTCCCGAAACAAAAAACGTTTGCACCGGAAGCGTCTTACCTTGGAAGGTCAACCCGTCAAGGTCGGACTGTCCGCTCGACGCTCCACCAAAAGAAACGACAGTCATGCCGTCAAACGCGGTCCCACCTTCCTCGGCGATCTGCCGGTATTCGGGATAGGAGAATTGCGCATCGTTGTGCAGCGGGCCGCCCAGGTTAAAGCCGAGATAGGTGAGCGTCTTCGGATCCTGAATCGGCAATTGCTGGAACATCAGCCAGTCGACCATACTGAAAATCGCCGTGTTTGCGCCGATCCCCAATGCCAGCGTGAGCACCGCGATGCACGTGAATCCAGGATTCCTGCGCAGCGTGCGCGCACCATAACGAAGATCCTGCCAGAGCGTCTCCAGGAAGCCCAGGCTGTTCATGCGATAGATTTCTTCCCGTACTTGGGCGGTGTTGCCCAGCTTGCGATGCGCCGCGGCGGCAGCATCCGCCGGCGACATTCCCCGGGCGACGTTCTCTGCAGTTTCTATTTCCAGATAGTCAGAGAGCTCCCGGGCGCGTTCTTCATCCCAGTGGCGCCGGTGAAAGAATTTTTTCCAGCTCATCACTCACTCGCTTGCCGGCCGCAGGACACGGTTAATAGCCTGCACCAGCTGTTCCCAGCGGCTTGTTTGTTCGGCCAATTGTCTACGCCCGGCAGGTGTAAGCCGGTAGTAGCGCGCTTTGCGGTTGTTTTCTGACGTTCCCCAGAAAGAGGCGATCCATCCCCGGTCTTCCAGCCGGTGCAGCGCCGGATAGAGCGAACCATGCTCCACCTGTAGCACGTCGTCAGACCGGTGCTCAATGGCATAGGCGATGGTGTGGCCATGGGCCGGACCGAGCAGCAGTGTCTGCAGGACCAGCAAATCAAGCGTTCCCTGCAATACTTCGCCTTGCAGAGGTTGGGCGCCGCGTTTGGGCATAGAGAAATGTTACTCCACTAGATGATCTTCTGGAAACTATATTTTTCGACTGGAGAAAATGTGGCATAAAACCATAAATATTCATGTAGTTGCAGTATGCACTCACAAGGATGATCTAGTGAATACGTGGCGGAAATGCGTCTTATCGATGGGCCGAGGAAGCCTGTCGCTGGGTGAGGCTGGCCGGCAAGGCAAAAAAGATAGCCAGTGCACAACTCAGGCCCAGACTCACGCGAACATCAACCCAAACCAGGCCGAGGCAGAGCAGGTACACGAGCGGTCCCAGAGCGTAACGGCGGCTGAAGTTTGCCGCGGTCGCGCCGCTTACGCTGCTATCGAGCAAACGATGCGATACCGCATAGCGCCACAGCAAATTGAAGAAGATGCCAATCACGATGTAAACGCAGTTATAGAGAACGGCAGCGGTTTTCTGCCCCGGACCACCCAGATGCTCAGCCAGCACCTCCGTGGGGAAAGGCACGGCGGTGACTCCGAACAATAAAAGGAGATTGAGGACAAGAAGAGAGTCGTCCGATTTGCGGATGTAGGTGAACATGCGATGGTGGTTGATCCACATGATGCCCGTAAATGCAAAGCTCAGAAAGAAAGCGAAGTAAGACGGCCATTGGCGCCAAAGCGCGACAGCCAGGGACCCTTGGCCGGGGTGCGGAACCTTGACATCGAGAATCAACAACGTGATGGCGATGGCGAACACGCCGTCAGAAAAGGCTTCAATGCGAGCGGTCTCAGATTGCATGTCGATTCGACAACTGCCTACACCAACGCCGGTGACGCAGCCGCCAGCTCTTTCAGGGAATCAGCTAACGGCGCACGAGCAATCCCGCGTTCCGTGATGATTGCCGCGATATAACCGTGCGGTGTGACATCAAATGCCGGGTTCTCCACCAGCACGCCATCCGGCGCCACCTGCTTGCCGGCATGGTGTGTGACCTCTCTCGGAGAGCGTTGTTCGATGGGAATACGCTCGCCGTTCGGCGTGTTCATGTCCACGGTCGACCACGGCGCGGCCACGTAAAAGGGAATCCCATGCTCCTTCGCCAGAACAGCCACCGTGTATGTGCCGATCTTGTTGGCGACGTCACCGTTGGCGGCGATACGATCCGCGCCAACCACCACGGCTTTGATCTTGCCCTGCCGCATCATGGCGCCGGCCATATTGTCGGCAATCACCGTGGTTTGAATGCCATCTTTCATCAGCTCCCAGGCAGTCAGGCGCGAGCCTTGCAGAAAAGGCCGCGTCTCATCGGCGAATACATGCAGCTTTTTGCCCGAAGCGATGGCCGCGCGGATGACGCCCAGCGCGGTACCGTAGCCGCATGTCGCCAGAGCCCCGGCGTTGCAGTGTGTCAGTATGCCGCCGGAACTCGGCATGAGAGTGGCGCCATGACGACCCATGGCTTGATTGGCGGCAATGTCTTCCAGCAGCATCTGCTGCGCTTCTTCCGCCAGCGTAATTTTGATCTGGTGCACGCCCTGCGGCGCTACGGCTTCAAACTTCTGCTGCATGCGGCGAATGGCCCAGAAAAGGTTAACCGCGGTGGGACGGGTCTCACCCATGGAGCGGCAGATCTGGCCGAATTCGGTACGGAGGGATGCGACATCGTGCGCCCGCGACTGTTTGACGCCCACGGCGATTCCCATGGCCGCTGCTACCCCAATTGCCGGCGCGCCGCGAACCACCATGTCCCGGATCGCCTTGGCTACTTCCTGATGCGTGCCGCAAGTCACGTAGACTTCTTCGCTCGGGAGCCGCGTCTGGTCAATGAAGCGAACGCCCTGGTTGGTCCATTCAACGGTCTTGATCATCTGGTTAGATTGTAATCGGTGCGGCAGCTGCGGGGCCATCTTCAGACTCTGATTGGTGTGTTTTCTGGCGCAAAATAGCAGGCGCAAAGCAGCGCCTGCCTGACCAACAGGGGTATCGCCTCGCTAGTTCGGCTTCCGCGGCACTACCTGTTCATCTTCAATGACAAATTGCGCCGAGCAGGTGCTGGAGCCACAGATCACCGGAACCAGGCCGCGCATCTGCCGGCGGGTAATCAGCCCGAGCGTGCCGCATTCAGGACAGGAAAGAACGGCCCAGTAAGGATCGTCCTGATCGCCAACTTCGCCGGCGTTCTCCAGAACAAAAATACTTCCAGGTTCCATCTGTTCGGGAAGCCACTCCGTCACGATGTTCAATTCCGCCACCATGGTCACCTCCGCCAGTCTTCTCCCCACACAACCGGCGCGCGCCACCGGAGCTTTATGAGCTCCGGCGTTTGCCTGCGCCGCGCGTTGACTGCTTTTGCGCTGGACGCCGGTTGAAAATTTCGGCTCGAACTTCGCGCACGGCGTCGCTCAGGCACACACCCAGCAAAGGCTGGCGCGAATTCTTAAGCACGTCGATCACCTGACGCTGCGAGTTCTCCAGATAGACGCGCTTTCCATCGGTCAGGAGATGGTATTCCGAGCCGTTGCTTACCGCCTCCGCCAGCCGCCGCCCCAGTTCCTTCTGCAGGAACTTCATGATGCGGCGGACCCGCTGCAAAGGAAAACCTTTGCGCCGCAGAGCGCAAATTACGGCGATCTCCGTCACGTCATCAAAGGTGTAGAGCCTTCGCCGTCCTTCGCGTTGCGGTTGCACGATGCCACGCTCATCCCACCACTGGAGCTGCCGTGGCGTTATGCCGGTGAGCCGTACCACCTGCGCCGATGTAAACCGCTGTTCCATCTTTCCTAGGAAATGTTTAAAACATTTCCTCACCACAATGTTTGACTCATTTTAGGGGCAGTATCTGGAAAGTCAACAGGAATGTGCGTGCGCGGTCGGCTTCATTTCCGGTTGAGTAGTGACCAGCAGGTGTTACGAGGCAGGGGAAGCGCTGCCCCCGCCCACAAAGTGTACGACCTCGAGCTTGTCGCCGGCGTTGAGCCTCGTCGTCTCCCACTGGGAGCGGGGAACGATCTCAAGGTTCAACTCCACGGCCACGCGATCGGGCTTCATGCCAAGTTCCGCGACCAATGCGGCCACGGTCAGGCCGTCCGGGAGTTCGCGCGGTTCGCCATTGACGTGGAGCGTCATCAATATCCTCGTGTTTTGTCCACGGCATTCAAAAGCGGTTCACCGGCCAGAAAGCGTTTCATGTTTTCATCGATCAGCCGGTAATGCCGCTCCCATAAGCGCTCTGTGACGGCGGCGGTATGAGGGGTGATCAGCAGATTGTCGAGCGTCCAGAAGGGGGAATCGGCCGGCAACGGCTCTTCGTCGAAGACGTCGAGCGCAGCGCCGGCGATGCGGCGATCCTTCAACGCCTGAAAGACCGCGGCTTCGTCGATCAGGGGGCCGCGGCCCACGTTGATCAGATAAGCATCGGATTTCATCTTGTTCAATCGCGCTCGATTGATCAGCCCGGTTGTGGCGGGAGTCACGGGGGTGCAGAGCAGAACGTAGTCGGCCAAAGGCAAGACAGTGTCAATCTCCGCCGGGCTGTAGACCGCGTCAGCGCCATCCGTTCCTTTGGAGGGGTTCTCGCGTACCGCAAGCACTTTCATGCCAAATGCTTTGGCCCTCGCCGTGAACTCACGGCCGATTCCGCCCATGCCGACCACCAAAACCGTAGCGCCGGCAACTTCGCGAGGCCGGGGGTGCTCCTGCCAGAGCTGGTCCTGCGACCAAATATGCTTCGCCTGATATTGCATGGCTTGCGGCAGGCGCTTGGCCAGGGCAAGCAGTACGGTGATGGCGTGTTCAGCCACCACAGGACCGTGGATACCCGTGGAGTTGGTCACGAGCACGCTGCTTCGGATCAGCTCAGGAAACATCAACTGGTGGACAGCCGCTGCCGGGGAGTGAATCCAGCGCAGCCTCTTGGCGGCGACGAACTGCGGCGGCCGCAATGACCAGCCGATGAACACATCGGTGTCAGGAATCTCTTCCGGCACGCGATCATAGTTCTGCAGCTGGAGAAAGTTGTGCTGGGGAAACTCCTGTTGCAGGCGCTCGCGAATCCAGGTGGGCGCATGCCAGAGTTCGAATGGGTGGTAGTGAACGATTAAAACTTTCATCATCTCTGTCGCTGCGCTCCTCACCGCCTGGGATGCAGGCTGCGTTTGCAGGCTTTCTCGTGTGTGCTAACCCACCGGCGCACAAAATCGGCCTCACTTCTTAGTCAAAGTCAGGATTTCTTTGCCACGCGCAGATCATGCCCGGTCATTTCTTTCGGTTGATCGAAGCCGAGCATTCCCAACACCGTCGGCGAAATATCCTGCAGTGACCCGCCCTGCCGCAAAGCGAAGTTCTGCGCCTTGTCACTGACCACGATGAACGGCACCGGGTTCGTGGTGTGCGCGGTATGCGGGCCGCCGGTCGCAGGATCAATCATCTGCTCGGCATTGCCATGGTCGGCGGTGATCAGCATAGCCCCGCCGCGTGAGCGCACTGCCTGGTAAATCTCGCCCAGGCAAGCATCCACGGTTTCCACGGCCTGGACCGTCGGCGGAATCCGGCCGGAATGGCCAACCATATCCGCGTTAGCAAAATTCACGATTACCACGTCGAAAGCCGAATCGCTAGCGGCTTGCACCACGTTTTCCGCGATGCCGGCAGCAGACATTTCGGGTTTCAGGTCATACGTCGCCACCTTGGGCGAGGGAACCAGCACGCGATCTTCGCCGGGAAAAGGTTTCTCCACTCCGCCATTAAAGAAATAGGTGACGTGAGCATATTTTTCCGTCTCGGCGACACGCAGGTTGCGCAGCTGGTGCTCCGCCATCACATTGGCCAAAATGTTCTTGAGCGAATCCGGCTGCACCACAAACGGCAGTGCAAACTGCTTGTCATACCGCGTCATGCATACATACTTCAGGTTCCTGGGCACGCGGCTGCGGGGGATGGCAGCGTCGAGCGGCTCCGCGTCGGGCAGGTCGCGGCCGCCCTCGGCGGTCAATCCGCTTTCGCGAGCCAGGCAGCGGGTAATCTGGCGAGCCCGATCGGCGCGGAAATTGAAATTAATAACCGAGTCGTCATCGCGGACCGTGGCCAGCGCGGCGCCGCGATTGTCGACGCACGTAAACGGCACAATAAACTCATCGGTCACGTCGCGGTTGTAGGACTCCTTCAGGCCTTGTACGGGATCGACGTACTCTCCACCTTCAGCTTTGCCCGCGACCATGGCATCGAAGGTTTTTAGCTCACGATCCCATTTCCTGTCGCGATCCATGGCGTAATACCGTCCGCTCACGGTAGCAATTTTGCCGACGCCGATCTCGCGCATCTTCTGCTGCAGCTGCTGTATATACTCCGCGCCGTTGGTAGGCAGTGTGTCGCGGCCGTCCATGAAACAGTGCACGTAGGCGCGGTCGACGCCGTTCTGCCTGGCCATGCGCAGCAGCGCATAAAGATGGTTCTGGTGCGAGTGCACGCCGCCATCCGAGAGCAGCCCGCAAAGATGCAGCTGGCGTCCGCCGCTACGGGCGTTCTTCAACGCTTCCAGGAGCACGGGGTTCGTGAAGAAATGTCCCTTTTCGATCATGAGATCGATCTTGGTGATGTCCATGTAAACGATTCGTCCCGCGCCGATGTTGAGATGGCCGACCTCGCTGTTGCCCATCTGCCCATCCGGCAAACCGACGTATTGCCCGCTGGTATGGATCAGCGTGTTGGGATACTCGTGCAGCAGACGATCATAGTTGGGCTTGCGCGCGAGAGAGATAGCGTTGGCCTGGGAGGGCGGGGCATAGCCCCAGCCATCGAGAATGATCAGAACGAGTGGACGCACCATAAGCAAAGCAACGATTCTAAATGAATCCGGAGATCGCCGTGAGCGGGTGATCTGAAACGGGAGTTCTTGATTCACTCGCGGCACAGAGGCGCGGAGAAGAATTCAAAGTGATAGCATAGGCCCGCCCCAAATCCTGGCAACAGTCGAGGAACGAACCATGAGGAAGAACTCTGTTGTTGCGCTGTTGATTCTGCTGGCAGGGATTGCGCAGATGCTTGCGCAAGACTCGCAGCATAACGATGCTCCCAAACCACAAGACACGCAGACGAAGGAGGCCGGTAAACCGAGGATTGAGCCGCCGCAGATCCACGAATTCGTGATGGCCAACTTCAGGACGGAAAGCGGCGTTACGCTGCCGCAGGCCAAGGTGGTTTACGGAACTTACGGCCATCTGAATGCCGCTCGTGACAACGTAGTTTTGCTGCCCTCCCATTACATGGCGGATTGCCACGGCTATGAATGGCTGATCGGGCCGGACCGCGCGCTGGATACCTCAAAGCTCTTCCTGGTGGCGACTGAACTCTTCGGCAACGGACACTCGTCTTCGCCCAGCAACACCCCTGAGCCATTCCACGGCCCGCGCTTCCCGGTAACCACGATCCGCGACAACGTTGAAGCCGTGCACCGGCTGCTGACCGAAGAGCTGAAAATCACGCACGTGCGGGCGATCATCGGCTTTTCCATGGGAGCGCAGCAGGCGTTCCAGTGGGCGGTAAGCTATCCGGGATTCGCCGATCGGATTGTGGCGACTGCCGGCACTGCAAAGACATATGGGCACGGCGTAGTACGGCTGGAGGGGCAGATTGCCGCGATTACCGCTGACACGGCGTTCGAAAACGGCGATTACAAAACTCCACCCAAAAAAGGTCTGGAGGCCTTTGGCACGGTGTGGGCGGCCTGGCTGTTTTCCCAGGAATGGTGGCGCAAAGAGCTGTGGCGCGAGAGTTTTCCGCCGGGAGCGACGTTTGAGTCAGTGCTGAACCGATTCCGTACCAATTTTATTCCCGGCGCTGACGCCAACAACCTGATCCTGCAATGCCGTACATGGGAGAAGAACGATGTCGGCGCGACTCCGGGATTCAATGGCGACGTACAGAAGGCCCTGCGATCGATCAAAGTCCCGTTCCTTTATATGCCTTCCGAAACCGATCTTTATTTCCCGTTGGCCGACGCTCGTTATGAAGCCGACTTCATGACCACTGTAACGCTCACGCCCATCCCGTCACTATGGGGACATACCGCCGGCGCAGGGCCAAATGCCGCTGATCTGAAGTTTTTGAATGAAAAGATCGGGGCGTTTCTGAACGGCGAAAAGTAACGGCAGGGCGTTGCACAACGCGGCGGAAACGGTGACCCGCAGGTCGAAATCGTTTCTTTAGGGTATCGATTTATTTATGTGCGCGGCGGGTGCAAATGTTTCGGATTTCATCTTGTCAAGCTGAGGAGTACGGGCTATAGTTACCGCGCCGCACAGCTCACAACGAAACAATCCGGCATGCAACTGCTCCTGCGGTTGCCTTCACGTTGGCGTTTACCATCGCTCATAGATAGAGGTCGACGACATGATGTGGTTAAAGAAAATCCTGAATTCACAATTCCTGCACCGGGCAGGTCTTCTATTTACGCTCTGCGCGGTTGTCACCTGGCTGGCCGCCTGGAGCGCCGGGGAGAATGGAAGAACATGGGGCTTCACGCAGAACAAGCTCTATATGGACACAATTTGTTTTCTCCTGGTAGCCCTTGGACTCCGTGTAGGCTGCTTGATGCATCATTGGGAGGAACGCATGGGTATCCGTCCCAATCCATATGGGTATATTGAGGATCCACCGCTGAAAGGTCTCCGTTTACCGCCTCCGTAACCTGCGCGGAGCGAAGCTGGTCCCGGGAACTTCACCATAGCTGGCCTGCGTCTGCGGGCAGGGTCAGTTTTGCTTTGGCGTAAGCAATCCCAAGTGTTACAGGGCCCTGCATGGAGGAAACGTAGGTGCAACCGGCGAAGGATCCCGGAGTGCTTGAATTGGGCAAAGAATATCCTCAGCCCAACGAGGAGGAGCTCATTCAACAGCTCCTGGCGATCCGCCGGCCGCACGTCAAGCAGGGACCGTCAGGCAAATTTCTGCGCGAATCGCATCCCAAGCATCACGGCTGCGTTCGCGCGGAATTCATTGTTGAACCAGGGTTGCCATCCGAGTTGCGCGTTGGCGTCTTTGCCAAAGAGAGCACTTACCCGGCATGGATTCGTTTTTCCAATGCCAACGGTCTGCGCAGCGACGGCACCTACCGGCCCGACATCAATCGTGACGTCAGGGGCGCCGCCCTCAAGCTGATGGGAGTCGCTGGCGAAAAGATCCTCGCTGGAGAAGAGAACGAAACCACGCAGGATTTCCTGCTGATCAGCGCTGACGCGCTCATCGCCCATGACCTGGCTGCGTTCGTTAAGTTGCTGGGCGAGCTTAAGGTCTTCACGCTGCTGTGGTACTTCTTCAATCCTCTGAACCCTCATCTGCGCGAGCTGGGAATCGGATTGCGCTCTCCCATAAGAATCGGCAACCCGCTCGATATCGAGTATTTCAGTGTGGTGCCCTACCTTTTCGGTGAGGGTGTGGCAGTAAAATACAAACTGCGCCCCATGCTCGATCGACCAAGCCAGGCTCCGTTCTTTCCGCCGCCGGACTATCTGCGCGCCGCGATGCAGGAGCGGCTCACCAGCGGGGAAGCGCGGTTTGATTTACTGGTGCAGTTGCAGACCGATCCTTACAAGATGCCGGTAGAAGATCCGTCCATTGTGTGGGATGAGAGTGTTTCGCCTTTTCTCAAGGTTGCTACCGTACGGATTCCCGCGCAGCGTTTTGATTCGCCCGAACAGATGGATTTTTGTGAAAACCTCTCGTTCACGCCATGGCATAGCCTTCCGCAGCATCGTCCGCTGGGCGGCTTAAACCGTGCTCGCAGGGTGGTTTATGAAGAGCTGTCGAAGCTTCGGCACGAACTCAATCACGTCCCGCGCCGGGAACCGTCACCGGAAGGAAGCTTCTGAAAGTGATGGCTTCTCCGACAACAACGGTCATCAGGAGGATAGTGCTGCTGGGGAACGGCTTGACGTTTCTCGTGATTGCGTTCTGTGTGCCATTCGCAGTCGACAAAGCTGCATATCTTTACGGCTACACGTTGAATGAGATTGGCGGCCACAACGAATTCAGGGCTGTCTACATGGGCTTCTGGATCGGACTGGCGATCCTGTTTTTTGCCGCAGCGAAAAACATCAATGTGGCGCTTCTTGGCGATCTTGCTCTTCTAATGGTTCTGTTCCAATCGCTGGGTCGGCTCCTGAGTTTCATTCTGGATGGAAAACCGCCGGAGCGCTTCGTGATGGTTTTTTTTCTCGAACTTCTCAGTAGCGTGCTCGGGCTGGTCATGCGTCCTCAAACCAACGCAACCTGAGCCACGACGTATCCCGCCATCTCGTCGGGTGAGCCACTTGTTGCGAAATGCAGGTCTATGCTCTCCAGCGGAAACTTACGATGAGTGGTAGTAACGTGCAGCTCCGGATATTATTTTAGGTTCACTCCGGCAAATCGTCAGGTTTTTGAAAGGTCATGTCTATGGTACGGCTTCCACCAATCCTTACCCTTTTTCTATGGGCTATCTGTCTGGTGGCACAGACTCCCGATGCTGCCAGGGTCAGCGGCCAGGTGGTGGATCAGACGCACGCAGCTGTAGCCGGCGCCGACGTGAAGATCAAGAACGCCACTCTCGGCATTGAAAGAACGGCGCGCACCGATGCTTCGGGTACTTTTTCTTTTGCCGGCTTGCCGGTTGGCACCTATTTCCTGACGGCGCACAAAGACCAGTTTTCAGATCTGACCCGCGAACTCACCCTGGTTGCCGGTACCGCGGCCAGCGTTCAATTACAACTCAGCGTTTCTGAGGTCCAAACCAACGTGGTGGTTACCGGCGCGGCAGGCGAAGTGCGGGCTGACATGCCTCAACTCGGTGACCGCATTGGTTCGGAACAGGTGCAGGAGTTGCCGCTGCTGAACAGCCGGATCACCTATCTTCCGCTCGTAAACGCCGCCAACCGCCCAGCCATCAACCAGGGCGACGTGTTCGTGAACCAGGATCTATTTGTCACCAACGGCGCAGGGCGAAGACAGACCACCTTCGTGGTCGACGGGACGACAGGAAATGACAGCTGGGGGCGGCAAACCATCTTCAGCAATATCCCCCGGGTTGCGGTGCAAGAGATGACCGTGCTGGAGAATGCTTTCGCCGCCGAGTACGGCGCTACCACCGGCGGCGTACTCAATATCGTGACCAAAAGCGGCGGACGAAACTACCACGGCGACCTGCTCGGCCTGTGGCGTCCGGACGCCACTTCCGCCAAGCTTTCCGGGTTCACCCCCAACAGCGTGAGCAGCGGGAACCAGATCGTGTCGGACTCGCTGGGTCAGTTGAGCGCTGCATTTTCCGGTCCCATTCCGCACATGGAAGCGACACAATTCTTTTTTGGCGGAGAGTACAGCCGCGAAGATCGCGGCTCGTCGATCATCTCCCCGCTGGATCCGGGGATTTTTGTGGGGCACTACGCGGGCTGGATGACTTTTCTCCGCCTGGACCATCACATCAACCAGAACAATGATGCATTTCTCCGCGCCAATACCGACAGCTTTCATGACACGAATCCCAACGGCACAGTGGGTGTAAACAGCCTGCCTACGGTCGCCCGTATCTTCCGGCGTCGCACCTATTCCGTGGAGTTGGGGGAAACCGCGGCCCTATCGCCCTCGCTGCTCAACAGCGTGCGCACGCAGTTTCAGCTGGCTTCGCCGATTACACAGTTTGATCCGGTGGTCTTCGGCACGCAGTTTGTGGTGCCCATCCCCGGTGCGGCTACATTTACCACCGGAACCTCGCAGTCGGCATTGCTGCTCAACCGGCAGTTCTCTGTGAGCGACACCGTTGCGTCCACGCACGGAAACCATCAACTCAAGTTCGGCGCCGACGTGCTCCACGCGCACAATGGCGGCAACAGCAAGGAATTTGGCGGTCCGATCTTTCTGGGGCAGCTTACCTACAAGCCCTGCACGCTGGCGTTGAGTGCCTGTGAAAGCACGTATCTCAACGACATTGCCAATGTCCAAAGCTACACCCAGAGCTTTGGCAACGGCGCGTACACCGTGGATGACGCGCTCTGGTCATTGTTTGCCCAGGACGATTTCCGCTTGCGCCAGGACCTGACGGTGAACCTGGGGATCCGCTATGAGCAGCAGACCTTTACCGATGCGCGCAAGAACTTTGCTCCGCGCGTGGGCTTTGCCTATGACTGGCTGCATCGGCACAATACGATCATTCGCGGCGGTTACGGCATTTACTATGCGCAGGTGGTCGATAACTCGCAAGCCAACTATGCGCTCAGCGGACCCACCGGAACTTTCAACTTCACGGCCCAGGCAGGTCAAATCGGATTCCCCACCAGCCTTGCCGCGATCCCGCTGCCTGCTTTTCCGGCCGGCGCGGTTGCGCCGGTGCGCAGCATCTATATCCGTCCCGGACGAGCATCGTTCTACAACCAGTTTTTTGACACCTCGGTTCTCAAGGGTTACCCGAATGCGCTGCTGAATCCTTACTCGCAGCAGTGGACGCTCGGCATTGAACGGCAATTGGGACAGAACTGGGTGCTGAGCGTCGACTATGTGGGATCGCACACAATCAAAGTGGTTCGCCCGCTCGATGTGGACTCCCCGGCGCCATTCATACGCACGGCGCAGGGCCAGACCCGGACCGCGCAAGCGGCAAACTGCACCCGGCCTCTTTGGGTTGAGTTTTATGCGGCCGCGGGTCGCGCCTGCGATCCCGCGGCTGCCAATCCGCCGCAGCCTGCTTTCGGCGTGGTCACCACTGACGTCAACGACGGCTTTGTTTCCTATAACTCCCTCAATGTGAATTTGAGCCACGCCTTCACCCGGCGCTTTGCCGTGCTGGCCAGCTACGTTTATTCGCACACCATCGATAACGTTAGCCCTGACGCTCCCGGCGGAAATCCGAATGATCCGAACTTTGTCGGCGCGCAGGAGGTTGGCAGCTCTCTTTTCGATCAGCGTCATCGTTTTGTGCTCAGCGGAACTTACAATGCGCCCTTCGGAATCACGCTGGGTGGAATCAACACCGTGGGCTCAGGCTTTCCGTTCAATATCGTGACCGGCAGCAATAACAGCGGCGACCCCGGCTCGACTACCGATCGCCCCGTCATCAACGGCGTGGTTGTGGGACGCAACACCGGCCGCGGCCAGGCGATTTACGATTTCTCGCCGTTCATGGAGAAGACGTTCAAGATCAGGGAAAACCTGCATACGACGTTGCGCGCTGAAGCGTTCAATGTCTTCAACCATCCCAACTTTGTTGGATACAGTGGTACCTTTGGCAACGGCGCAACAGCGCCTGCGGGCTTCGGCCTGCCTTTGACCGGCATCACGAACCAGCTCCCGGCGCGGTCGCTGCAATTCTCCTTACGGCTGAGTTATTGACACACGGTTGCCGGTCAACAATCTGACAAAATGCGAGGTCCGCCTCAGGACCGTGGCAAAAGACCTACAGCACCAGGTATGCTGAGAAGTGTGTCGTCAACGCGAAATAGATGCGGTTAAGGCGGCAACGCGGCGTAAGCGTACACTGGGTTCTGCATGGTAAGCCAACCCTCGTCCTCCCCCGTGGTTACGGTTGACGATGCCTCAAAGCCAGGCGGCCGATTTACCTCGGGCGCGGCGATCGTGGCGTACATTGCCGTCGCTAAGCTGCTCTTTCATCTCCTTACCGCCACGCGCTATGGAATTTTTCGCGACGAGATGTATTACTACGCCTGCTCGGAGCACATGGCGTGGGGCTACGTTGACCAGCCCCCGCTCGTCGCGTTGGTGATCTGGATTACCCGGCATATTTTGGGCAGCTCGGTGTTCGCACTGCGCTTGCCGGCGGCATTGGCCGGTGCGGCGCTGGTATGGCTGGCAGGGAAGCTGGCGCGCGAACTCGGTGGCGGCCGCTTTTCCCAAGCGCTGGCTGCCTTAGCGGTCTTCATGGTTCCGATTTATATGATCCTGGACCACTGGATCACCATGAACGCCTTTGAGCCGTTGATCTGGATGGGATGTCTCTGGTGCGTGGTGCGCGCCATCAACAGCGGCAACGAGAAATACTGGTTCTGGTTCGGTGTGCTGGCGGGGATTGGATTTGAAGCGAAGTATTCGATCGTATTCTTCCTGGGAGGCGTTTTGGTTGGCGTTGTGGCAACGCCGGAGCGCCGGATTCTGAAGAGCAAGTGGCTTTGGCTGGGCGCGTTGGCCGCTTTCCTGATTTTTCTGCCTAATTTCATCTGGCTGGTTCGCCACAACTTTCCCTTCATCGAGCTGATGCACAACATCCGCATGACCAGTCGCGATGTTGTTCGCGGCCCCGTGGCCTTCGTGCTCGATCAGGGACAGATCATGAATCCGATCCTGTTCCCGCTTTGGCTGGCGGGACTGGCATGGTTGTTTTGTGCTCAGGCGGGCAAGCGCTACCGCATATTGGGTTGGACCTATGTGACTGTTCTGGCAATCTTCATTGTGCTCAAGGGCAAGAACTATTACGTGGTACCGATCTATCCTGTGCTCTTTGCCGCCGGGGCCGTGGCGTTTGAGCGCGTCACCAGCCGGCGCATGGCCTGGACGCGCGTTGCATACATTGCGGTGCTTATTCTCTGTACTGCGGTGCTGGCGCCGCTTTTCGCGCCGGTTTTGCCCGTACAGAGCTTCATCCGCTATCAGGCCAGGCTCGGGATCGAGCCTTCCAAGTCGGAAAACCAGAACAATGGCGCTCTGCCGCAGTACTTTGCCGACGAGTTTGGTTGGGAAGACATGGTGCGCGAGGTGGCTCGCATCTATAACAGCCTGACGCCGGATGAACGCGCGCGCACCGCAATTTTCGCCAACAGTTATGGCCAGGCCGGCGCGATCGACTATTTTGGTCCCAAATACGGCCTGCCCAAGGCAATCAGCAACCATCAGAACTATTGGTACTGGGGGCCGCGCCAATACACCGGGGACATCGTGATCGTATTGGGCAGCGACGGCAGCGGTGATCGCAGGCACTTCAAGAGCGTCGAGGTGGCCGGCCGGGCGGACAATCCCTATTCACGTGTCGATGAGCGCTATGACATCTTTCTTTGCCGCGGGCTGCTGTGGGATTTCAAAGCCGTCTGGCCGAAGATGAAGAAGTGGGGCTAGCGCTCAGATCATACAGATCCAGGATCTCTGCCTGATCGCCGACGCGAATTGTGCCGGCCGTGAGCACGGAGCTGTCGAGCGCCGTGCTGCCATCCAATTCACCAATAATGCGCTGCAGAACGGTTGGGTCCTGTTCCTGCGTATCGGGATCGAAGGTTGTCATGACGCAGCGGTCGCGGAGTTTCTCCAGATGAATGCGGACGCCGCCGATGGCGAGGATGCGCCCGGGCCATCTCCGCTCTTCCAACTCGGGAACATCGGCGAGAAGAATGTTGGGGCGCAAGCGTCGATGATCGATGTTCAGGTACCTCGCCGCGCCGTCAGTAGCTACCAGCAAGGGCAGGACATCGAATGCGTGTGGAGGAGCCACTTGCGCGAGAGTAATGGGCTCGAGCGCGGCTTCCTGAACCAGGCGCGTCGCTTCAGGCGAATCCCAGGGGTGACCATTGATCGTAGCCGCTCCGTCCGGTCCCAGGTTGCCTTGCAGGCCAAGCAGCTTGGGCCGCGTCCGCGACGTCAGAAAGCGTCCATTGATTCCCCGGATGATGGCGACCTGACGGTCGTTGGGAATGCCAACCTGGGTGATCTCAGTTTGGTTGAGCCGCTCGCCTTTCAGACTCTTGACCGGGTAGCGCCAGATCTCTGCAACATGCATGGAAGATTTTGATGTTCCAGCGACGGCATAAGATTCAGAGGAGACAATGCTGTGGCGTTGAGCTCTGGGCAATTACTAACTACTCAGTACTAACTTCTGTTTTTCGCTACCAGCACCGCAACTGGCATACCGTAATAAATCCTGCCGTTTTCCTGACGCGTATTGAGGTCAAGGGCGTCGTCGGCCAGCGAGTCGACAAACATCTTGCGGATACGGTCGGCGTCACCTTCATTGGGAAATGAGCGCGTCATCAGGTCTTCCAACTCGCCTTCCATCCGATAGGTATAGACATCGGGAACAGGCAGGCCGGCTCCGGCAAAGAGTTCGCGCAGCTCCTCCAGGGGCAGACCGCGAACGTGCGAGGGGTCGCGCAGGCGCTCTTCGGCGTTGAGCGCGTCGGCTTTTTCGGGAACAGGAGCCATATCGGCTACAACAATCCGCCCGCCGGGCTTGCACACGCGTTTCATCTCGATGAGAGCGTTCAGCGGCTGCTCGAGATGGTGAAAGACGAAGCGCGTGCTGACGATGGAAAACTGCGAGTCGGAAAACGGAAGGGAATAGACGTTGCCAGCCTGCCAGGTCACATTCTTTATCCCTTGTTCTTCCTGGATTTTTCGAGCCTGCTCCAGCATGGCCGGTGTCAGGTCGATGCCCGTTGCGTGCTTCGCGACTCGAGCGAAGGCACAGACCAGCAAGCCGGGACCGCAGGCGATATCCAGGACAGTATCGTCAGGCCCCGCGCCGGCCCACTGCACGATGCGGTTCAGCGCCTCTTCATTGCGAATGGCGGGAGCAGTGGAAAAAGGCACCGCCTGGCGGGTGAACTGGTCGAGGATGCGGGAATCGTGGGAGCCCATGACCGTATTGTAGTCGCCGGACGGCCTTCGCCTGAATTTTCAGCACGTTAGAGATGAGTCTTTCCCGAATCACCCCACATCCAATAAAATAGAAGAAGCCATGAGCGATCATCTAGTGCCACCTGAAGTTGAACGTGAACTACACACCAAGCGCTTTGAGAACACTGCCGGTAATCCTGACGATGCCATGCATATGCGGCAGGTTCTGTTCGGCAATGAACAGCCGCAAGGCGTGATCCTGACCTCGCTGGACAACGTCGTCAACTGGATGCGCAAGAGCTCCATTTGGCCCATGACGTTCGGCCTTGCCTGCTGCGCGATTGAGATGATGGCTATGGGCGCCTCGCGATTCGATATCGCGCGTTTCGGCGCTGAGGTATTTCGGCCTTCACCGCGCCAGTCTGACCTGATGATTATCGCCGGCCGCGTCTCGCAAAAGATGGCGCCGGTGATCCGGCAACTCTGGGAGCAGATGCCGGAGCCAAAATGGGTGATCTCGATGGGCGCCTGCGCAACCTCCGGCGGCGTTTTCAATAATTACGCGCTGGTTCAGGGTGTGAACCAGGTAATCCCCGTGGACGTCTATGTACCGGGGTGCCCACCGCGTCCGGAGCAGCTGATCTATGCCATCACCCTGCTGCAGCAAAAGATTCAGAAAGAGCGTGGAACCTTCAAGCGCGCGCTTAACCTGGCGTAAGGTACACAATTCATTTTCATCAGCCGCCGCCTGTTCATGACAGGAGCGGCTGCTTTCTTGCACGGCTATCGCTATCGGGGCCTTAGTTTCGCCGGCAACAGACAAAATCGTCCTACAAAGCTGCAACATCCGTTCCGCTTTGGAGCATAATGAGCGGTACGAGAGGACGGGTTATGAGCAAGCTTGGCTTTCTTCTACTTCTTCTACCTGTTTTGGCCCCGGCGCAAGTCGATAATCAAGATATCTTCACAATAACCGTTGCTTCGCCTACATCACCCCGGGACGTGCAGGTGCGTTATTTCCTGAGCGGCGATTCGGCCGTACAGCAGGCGGGAAGCATCGCCAGGCCGAATGATAACCAGATCGTGATTAAGACTGGCGTGGAGGACAAGTCGGCGCGCGGTTTCCGGGCTATCGTGTTTTCGCCGGGATGCGAGCTTGGCACTATCAGCGCTGATAACCTTGCCTCCAGCACGCGTAAAGCTGATTTCGAATGCCAGAAGCTTGCCAGCTCCTCACTGCATGGCAAGACGGACCTCGCTGAATTTGCCGGCAAGCAGTTGCAGGTGGAAACCCTCTACCAGTGCAACTGGGCCGGTCAGTTCTTCGGAGTTTCAGGGCTGGAGATTTCCCCCTTTTCTGTGGCGAAGGCCAAAGTAGAGAGTGATGGAAGCTTTGCCGTTGATCTGCCTGATTTCACCAGCGATCCGCTGTGGGGCCACTTGTCCCACAACGCGACATTGATGTTTGTGCTGGTGGACGCGGCCAACGGCGAGCGCCTGGCCACCCTGTCGGCTCCAAGCGATCTCTCCCGCAGGGGCGCGCTCAAGATTGCACATAGTTATCCGGCGGAGATTCCGTTTACAGTGCGTTCACAAAGCCGCTGAATTTGAGCCAAATTGGGAGCTGGACGCCCTAAAACGGCCGCACGGCAAAGCTCTTTTGGCTAGAAGGCGTGGTCGATTACCGGCTGCTTTTTCAGGCAGCAGAACTCCTGCTACTTGCATCCCAATACCCTGACGACAGGTCCCTGTCTCCCCATGCGGAATATAAAGGCAATTCTCTTCATTACGATCCTCAGCTGCGCAGCCTTTGGGCTGCAAGCCAAACTTCGCCAGATTGCCCTGATTGATCTGCCGGGAAGCCCCGGCTTCAACGAGGTGACGATTGCGAATGGGCAGGTGGTGATCAGCCGGCCGGGTAACAACACCATTGAGATTTTCAGCCCGGTCAAACGCCGTGTGATCGCGCGCATCTCCCAGATCAGCGATCCCCGGGGGATGACCGTGGATGATGAAGGCGGCATCTTGTACGTGGCGCTGAAGGGGAGCAGCACCATTGCCGCGGTGGATACTCGAACCTGGAAAGTAGAAAAGATGATTCCCCTGCAGCACCCGCCGGAGCGGCTGTTGTGGGTCCCGCAAATCAAGACGCTTTACGTCACCAGCGTGCTCGATCGCACATTGAGCGCGATGGACCTGGAGACCGGAGCAGAGAGCACTGTGCTCAATCTGAATGCGCTGCCCCAGGGAATGGTCTATGATCCGGCGCGGCGCGTACTGCTGGTCAGCCTGCAGGATCTCAACCAGATCGCGGTGATTGACGGCGCCAACAAGGTCGCGGGCCGTTTTAAGCTGGTGGCTTCTGAGCCTACCAGCCTTGCTCTCGATGAAGAGCGGCGGCGGCTCTTTGTCGCGGTGCGCTACGCGGTGCTGGAACTCAATCCTGATACCGGCACTGAGGTCCGGCGTATTCCCGCACCGGCGGGCACGGATGCCCTGGTGCTCGATCCTGGCGGCAGCCTGCTGTACGCTGCGGCAGGCGATGGATCGGTGTTGGCTATCGATCTCAACCGCAATCAGGTGGACCACGAACTGCCTACCGATGTGAAGGGCTACAGCATCGCTTACGATCCCGCGCACAAGATGCTCTTTCTGCCCGGCGGACGTGAAGGCCGTTCGAAGATGGTGATCCTCAGCCCTTCGTCAGTCCCTGAGCCGAACAAGCTGCAGAACGCCGCCAGCCCGCCGGTTGTAACCAACCCGCAGTCACCCCAGACGGCGATGAAAAAGCAGTTCTAGCCAAGTCGCGGCAGCCTTTCTTTTGAATAGCTTCACGGCATAGTCTTTGTGCACCTTGCTGATCTCCGATTTCATGCTAGACTGCGCGGCGTGAGCGCCTCGACGGTCAATACCTCGCCCAGTCTTACGCCAATTCTTGACCGCCTCCAGCCCATGCCGAAGCCAGAAGGCCGGAGAGGCCGGAGGGTTGTGCTTCTGGCTATTTGGTTCCTCTTGGTAATTCTCGCCACCACGGCGATGCCATTCTTGCCGCCAGGGACGTTTCGCTCCGTGACGCAAAGTTTTTTAACGGCCCTGAATCGAATGCTTCCCGACCACTCCACGATCACGTTGGTGCTCTATCTTCCGGTCGCCCTGGCGGCTTCGTTTCTGGCCGTAGCAATCCATGAGTCGGCGCATGCTGTGGTTGGCGTGCTTGTGGGATTTCATTTCAATTCGCTGCGGATTGGCCGGGTGCAATTCGATCGCCCGTTCCGTATCTCGCTGTACCGAGGCAGAGGTTCGGGTGCTGGCGGGTGGGCGAGCCTGTTCCCGGTCAAGCAGGACAAGCTGGTCGTGCGCGCGATTATCATGCTGCTGGCCGGTCCATTTTCCAATTTGATCTCGGTCGGCCTGTTGTATGCGTTGTCTTATCCAAAAGGAATGTTTTCCGCGTGGTTCATCTATGTCTCGCTCGTGCTAGGAGTGGTGAACTTGCTGCCCTTTCGCAACCGGGCCGTGTTCTCTGACGGTGGGCGGATCCTGATGCTGCTGCAGAATCGCGCCCGCGGCGAACGCTGGCTGACCATCATCAAACTTGTGGAGGAGATGAGACAGGGTGTGCCGCACGAGAACCTGTCTCCAGCGTTTCTGGCCAAGGCGGTCGCGGTCCAGGACGAGTCTCCTGACACCTTTACAGCTCATGCCATCGCTTATGCAGCTGCATTCTGGCAGCACAAGGATAATGAAGCTGCGCGGGCGCTGGAGACTTGCCTGCGTTATTCAAGTCTGGTTGCACCATCACAGCGACAAGGCATTATGGTTGATGCCGCGATCTTCCAGGCGCGTCGCCGGAAACGCATCGATCTGGCGGAGTTGTGGCTGGCCGACGTGCCGCAAAAGACTGAGTATCCCTGGCTTCGCACACGCGGAGAAGCTGCGATCCTTGAAGCGAAAGGCGATATCGGCGGAGCGGTCAAGAAGCTGGACGAGGCGGAGAGGATGATCCTTGCGACGCCGAATCAGGCATTGCGCGAGATTTCGCTGCGTAACCTGAGAAGGTGGAAAGCTGAGTTGCAGCCTTCGAGCACAGAAAGTGATTCCGCTAAGCCCTTAATATAATTCGCCCTATTCTGGGCCCACCAGCGAGGCAAATTTGTGAAAAAATCAGTGGTTGTTCTTTTTTCTGATGAGCACAATCCTGAATGCAGATGACAAAGGCGCCAACGGCGCCAACGCCGCTCCTCCACCACCGCCTCCGGTGGCCAAGACGGTCCGCACGGAGAACCACATCAACGGCGGCAACCTGGTGGACAACTATCCCTGGCTGCGCGACAAATCAAATCCCGAGGTCGCGAAGTACCTGGAGGCGGAGAACGCCTATACCGACAGCGTGATGAAGCCCACCGAAGCGCTGCAGCAGAAGCTCTACGAGGAGATGATCAGTCACACTAAGGAAACTGATGTCAACGTCCCGTACAAAGAAGGTGGCTATTTCTACTTCGCGCGTTGGGAAAAAGGACTGCAATATCCGATCATGGCGCGCAAGAAGAGCACCCTGGAAGCCCCTGAGGAAATCACGATTGACATGAATGAACTGGCCAAGGGACAGCCATTCATGTCCATGGGGGTGTACGACGTGAGCGATGACGGAAACCTTGCAGCGTATTCGACTGACAATATCGGTTTCCGCCAGTTCAAGCTTCAGGTACGCGAACTTCGCACCGGCAAGGATTCTGAGGTGATCGCCGATAAGGTTGGCTCGACAGCCTGGGCTAATGACAACAAGACCCTCTTCTATACCGTGGAAGACGAGAAGACCAAGCGGCAATACCGGCTGTATCGACATGCAGTTGGATCAGAAGCGGGCAAGGACGATCTGATCTATGAGGAGATGGATGAGCGCTTCAATATCGGAATCGGGAGATCACGCAGCGGAAAGTATATTCACCTGCAGATCAGCAGCCATACGACTTCCGAGCAGCGGTTCCTCGATGCTTCCAATCCCAACGGCGAGTGGAAGCTGATTGCCCCGCGCCAGCAGGACCTGGAATATTACGCCGACGATCATGGCGATCAATTCCTGATCCGTACCAATGACAAAGGCCGCACCTTCCGGCTGGTTTCGGCGCCAGTAGATGCGCCGGGAAAAGAAAACTGGAATGAGATGATTCCAGTCCGTCCGGACGTGATGCTCAACAACGTCGAGGTCTTCCAGGACTTTTATGTGGCAGTCGAGCGGGAAAATGGCCTGCCACAGCTCACGATCATCAATTTTGCCACGGGCACAAAGACGCGAATCAACTATCCCGAGCCTGTTTATACGGCGTCGCCGCAGATCAACCGCGAGTACAAAACCAACAAGTTCCGCTACGCGTACCAGTCGCTGGTAACCCCGCCTTCGGTGTTTGACTATGACGTGGAGCAGTACACCTCGACGCTGCTGAAGCAGACCGAAGTTCCCGGCGGATATGACCCGTCCAGGTACCAGTCGGAGCGCGTCTGGGCGACAGCCAAAGACGGTGTAAAAGTGCCGGTCTCGATCGTCTATCGCAAGGATCTGAAGAAGGTGGATGGATCGAATCCCTTATACGTATATGCGTACGGTGCTTACGGCTCGATCCAGCCGGCGACCTTCAGCTCCACAAGGCTTTCACTGCTGGACCGCGGCGTGGTGATGGCGTATGCGCACATCCGCGGCGGCGGCGATCTGGGCAAACCATGGCACGATGCCGGACGCATGATGAACAAGATGAATACCTTCACCGACTTCATCGCGTGCACCGAATACCTGGTAGCGAACAAGTTCGGAGCCAAAGACAAGGTGGTAATCGAAGGCGGGTCGGCAGGCGGTTTGCTCATGGGCGTCGTAACGAACCTGCGTCCGGACCTGTTCCAGGTGGTGGTGTCGCACGTGCCGTTTGTCGACGTGATGAACACCATGCTGGACGCATCGCTGCCGCTTACGGTTCCCGAGTACGAGGAATGGGGCAATCCCAACGAGAAGGCCGCCTACGACTACATGCTGAAGTACTCGCCTTACGACAACCTGAAGCAGGGCGCGTATCCGGCGCTGCTGGTGAAGACGTCATTCAATGACAGCCAGGTGATGTATTGGGAGCCCGCCAAATACGTGGCCAAGCTGCGCACGCTCAAGACCGACAAGAACGTTCTGATTCTGAAGACCAACATGGCCGCCGGGCACGGCGGAGCCTCAGGACGTTATGATCGCTTCCATGAAGTTGCGTTCGACTATGCCTTCATGCTGACCCAGCTGGGCATTGCCAATTAGCTGGTTTTTGAAATCCCGACGCTGAGCGAAGCGAAGGCAGGAGGGACCCCTATGGTTACGGATCAGCTCGCGTGAGCCGCATAGAGCGCATTTCCGATAACCCGTATGCACCCGAAGGTTATTCAGCTGGTAGGGTTCCCTCTTTTTGCTCGGGATGGAAATCAAGCCGCCGGCTTTTTGCCTTTCCCTTTCTTCAGCTCTTCTTCCGTCCGTTCGCGTCGTTCGGTTGCAGCGATGCGCAGAGGATCGGCGCCGGGATCTTCGCCCTCCGACTGGCCGGTTTCGGGATTGGTGATGTAGAGCATGTCAGCCAGATCACTGGCGTGCTGCTCTTCTTCGCGAAGAATGTGTTCCATAATGGTACGTGTGGTTGGGTCGTTGTTCGCGAAATAGCGGATCATCTCCTGGTAAACCTCAATGACCATGCGTTCGGCGACCAGGTCTTCACGGATCATATCGGCTAGAGTCTCGCCTTCGATGTATTGTGAGACGGAGCGCTGCAGCAGTGATTTGGGATTGAAGTCAGGTTTGCCCCCGAGTTGCTGGATACGCTCGGCCACCAGATCGGCGTGTTCGCGCTCCTCGTCGGCATGCTCTTTGAATTCATCGGCTACGCCCTTGGCATGAACGCCGGTAGCCATGAAGTAATGGTGCATATAGCGCAGCACGCAGACGATCTCGGTCGCCAGGGCCTCGTTCAGGATTTCGATGGTCTTGTTGACGTCCCCCTTATAACTCTCGGTGACGGCCCCTTCTTCCATTTTGTGAACGGCGCGACGGCGGATTTCTTCGACATCTCTAACAAAATGCGGCATAAACTCCTCGATGATCAGAATGAATTTAGAAACCGGCAAAATTACTAAGAATCCGGAGTCCCTGTGAGGGATGTCCGGTGTGCCAAGGTGCGCCAATTGTCCCCATTGACGGTGGAGTATAGGTGGTTTACCTGCTATGATTTCCTCGTCCTCGACCGTGATAGACACAGACGCTTGCTGTAGCCTGCCTATTTCTGCTGAGAACGATTCCCAAGCAACACGCACAAGGACCCACCATGAAGAAGATCTTTGTAGGTAACTTCTCTTTCAGCATGACAGAAGGGGAGCTTCGGACCCTTTTTGAACCCTTCGGCACGGTCGACAGCGCTACAGTTGTGACGGACCGGACCACCGGCCGGTCGCGCGGATTCGGCTTCGTGGAAATGCCTAACACGGAAGAAGCGGATAAAGCCATTTCCGCGTTGAACGGCAAAGATTCCGGCGGAAGACAGCTTACAGTCAACGAAGCACGGCCGAAAATGGATCGGGGCGGACGCGGCGGCGGCAGCCGTGATGATTATCGCGGGCATGCGCGTCAGCCTCGCGAGCCGCGCTGGTAGCAGAGAAGTAAGATTTCATATAAAGCACAACGAAGGGGACAAGCGACGGCTCCTCGCGGCCGTCGTTCGTCCAGTGAAATTTGCCGTCACCTTGTTGGCTGCAAAGTAAAAATGGCCGCATCCTTTTTTCAGGATGCGGCCAGGTGGAGCGAGCTAAACCTTGCTTGTTAACGGATGCGCCGTGCGATCATCTGCCACGACGTGCCGTTCCAGAAGAGCAGTCCGCGCACATCAACTTTGGCGTTGTTGGCAACGCTGACGCGAACGTCAGTGCTGGAGTTGGTGGTCACGTGCACCACGGTCTGGCCGGAGATCACTGCCAGCGCCGAATCCGCAGCCAGGTTGAGATCGAACTTGCCGGAGGCAGCGTTGGCCATGGTGCCGGCGACGCCTTGCTGTTGCAGGTTGACCTTGTCCGGGGTGATGGCGCCGCTGGCGGGTGGCACTGCAGCGTCGGTATCCACTTCAATGCGCTGACCGGCGTGGATAGTGGTGGCATCGAACGGGAACGTTGCATTGGGCAGGCTACCGCCGAAGCCGTTGCCGGTTTTCACACGGAACTTGCTGGCATTGAGGCCGGCAATGTTCACGCTGAAGGTTGCGCCGACTTTGCTGTCGTCGAAACCGTTGCCGATTCCATCCTGAGCAGTCACCGTCAGCGTGGTGTTGCTGATCGCCGTGATCAGGCCTTCGAGTTCTGCGCCGTTTTCGTTTTCCAGGCCTTCTACTTCCTTGGCAAAGAGGCTGCCGTCAGATTTGGTGAAGCCTTCCACGGTGACCACCTGATTCAGCAACGCGGCAACGCCGGTGGCTCCGTCTTTGAACTCGGTAGTCGCATCGGTGCTGAAGGTCAGCGAAGAGCCGTTCTGGAGCTTCATGGTGAAGCTGGAACCGTTCACCGCAGTTACCGTGCCCTGAACGTCCTCGATTTCGCCGTCGTCATCCTGCTGGTTGTTGGCAGCACCGGGCGCCTTGGAGGTGATGGTGAAGGACGTCGGCCCAAAGCCGATGCCGTTCACTACACCGCCGCTCGTCGTAATGGAGTTGGCGACGTTGACATCAATATTCAGCACCAGCGGAGTGCTTCCGATGGTGATATTGGGAGTGAGCGGAACAGAAATGGATGCGCTGGCCGGGCCGTTGATGTGCACCGGGGTGCCGGTGCCGGAAAGGAACGTGAGTTCGGAGTTGACGAGCGTGAGATTCGCTGCCGAGAAGGTTCCCTGCGGCAGGTTGCCGACGATAAACGGCTCAAACTTTCCGGAAGCGTGGGTTAGCTCAATCCGGTTGTTGGCCGGAACGCTTACCGTAACCGGCGATCCGCCGCCCGCAGGCGTGAGCGACAACGCGGAAACGGAAACTTCAAAGGCAATAACGCTGTCCGCCGGCGCATCGCCGAAGCGGACCTGGGTGGACGTGGTGCCCGGGGCTGGAGTCGGAGTTGGACCGTTTGCGACGGGCGAGTTACCGCCACCACCGCCGCATCCCACGGAAAGCGCGAGCATTGCAACGAGTGTGAAAGCCAATGCAAGCTTGGTGATAGGTCCCAATGAAAACTTATGATTGGTGGTGTACATTTTTTTGTATCTCTCCATGTTTTTGGGGACCAAGCTGATGAGGTTTTGAACTTTCTTAGTCCGCCCGTCGAAAATGTCTTCCAATTTCGCTCTGTTCATATGACAGCCGTCACAGGTGCTCCGGAACAACATTCGAGAATCTAATTTGCTGTTGGCTGTGGCAGAGATACACGCGTATTCGCCCCGGCGATTAAGAGCGACTTGTCAGAAACAACACGAGTCAGCTTGCTTATATAGTGGCGAGATGCCGGCAAAAAAATAGAGACCACTGAAATCAAAACAGGATCAGGTAGGCTGGTAGACGTAAGTCTGCGGCTGGACTACTCAGTAATCCGCCGCGCGACCATATTGAACTGTGTTCCAGTCCAGAAGAGAGGCCCGCGAACGCGGACAGCATCGCCATTCCCAAAGCTTCCGGCACGATTATCAGTTCCTGATTGCCCGATAACGTGAACCGTTGTTTGCCCGGAAAGCAGCGTTACGTATGAATCAGCGGGAAGTTGAAGATCGAAGTTTGAAGCTCCCCCCGGAAGCGTGGCGAAGTTGGAAACAGTTCCGCTGATCGCCTGTTGCTGCAATCGAACCTGTGAGGCAATGATCGGTTGGCTTTGGCGCACGCCACTCTCGGTGATGATTTCAACGCGTTGCCCGCCTTTCAGGTGCGCAGCGTCGAAAGGAAAGTTGGCGGCCGGTGCGGGTAGAGCAGCTTCATCACAGTCACCGAAGTCGGCGATGAATGAGGCGCTGGGGACGGCAGATATGTCGGTCAGAAAATCCTGACCGACCTGGGCGCTGGTAAAGCCTGTGCCGGCGCCGTCCTGCGCAATAAACTCCATGAGCGTGGGAGCGTTAAAACCGATGGTTGTAAGCGTCCCCTCTATCTGGGAAGCGCTCTGATCGCCGAGCATTTCAATGTCCTTCGTGTAGAGCGTTCCATCGGAACGAGTAAACCCCTGGATTTCGATGAGCCGGTTCTGCAAGTCGGCCAGTCCCAATCCGCTCGGAAATACGGTAGAGCCATCCACGGTAAAGGGCAGCCGCGAGCCAGTCTGTCCTGTTTGCAATACAAAACCACCAGTCGTGACCTCTACGGCTCGGCCGGTTACGGACTCAAACTCTCCATCATCATCCTGTTGGTGTCCCGCGATGCCGACCGGTTGAACGCCGATTTTGAATGACGATTCTGTGAAGTGCGTGCCAAGAATGCTTCCACCGCTGCCACTCACCAGTGCGCTTGCCAGATCAACATCAAGGTTCAGTACAACCGGATCGGTGCCAACAACGAGCGGCGGATTGAAGTTGATCCGCACGGTCTGATCGGCGCCATCCACACTGTCAATCAGGGTGACTGGATTTGGCATCAACAAGGTTTTGGCATACGTCAGCGAGGGGTGCTGGATCGTGATTTCTGCGGCGCTATAACTTCCCGGCTGAAGCGCCATCACACTTATGGGCTGCATTTTCCCCGCCGTGCGAGTCAGCTCCAGGCGATTGGGATCGACGGTGATCGCTGCAGCAGGGCCGCCACTCTGTGGGATCAGATTAATAGGGCTGGCAATCGTTACTTCGAAGGCGAAAACCTGGTCCGCAGGAGCATCACCGATGCGCAGTTGGACGGTCGTACTCTGAGGCGCTTGAGGGGCAAAATTCTGGCTATGTTGCAGTACGCCCGTGCCACAGCCAGCCAGCATTGTGCAAAACAAGAGACTGTGTGCAAATGTTTGCAGTTTTTGTCGTAAACAAGTGCTCTTCATTCCGTTACCTTGTCCTAGCTACGATCTAAAGAGTTCAAATTCAGTGACTTACCAACCTGGGATCAGCATGCCTAGAAGGTTCCACCGAAGAACATGCCCTTAAGTGTGCAATTCAATTGCCCAAAAGTTAGAGGTGGCCAGTTTGGAAAACTGTCCCACCCAGGTATTCGTCCAGGGATGTGCGTTCGGAATGCCGGGCGTTCAGGCGCATCTATCGCGCAGCGCTGTGGATGAATAAATCACGAAACTAACTGGAACACCGTCGATGGGAGTTGGATTTGACCTTGCAGCAACCTAGAGGCGATAATAAAGATTCGAACGAACGTTCGGTAACCTTATGGCCCTGGCCAGCATGGAGACCGGTCTTCCCGTCGGGCGCCCGGAAGGACGCAAGAGCCGTGGTGCATCGACGGCGCAAAGGGAGCCCTTTGATTCGCGTTTCGACCGCCGGCTGGCCAAAGTCCTGCAGCACGCCGCCCAGATTTTTTGTGAAAAGGGCTATGAAGGTGCATCCATGCGTGATCTTTCGCGCGCGGCCGGAATGTCGCTGGCCGGTCTCTATCATTATTTTGCCTCCAAAGAAGAGCTGCTCTACCTGATCCAGAAGCATACGTTCCGGACCATCATCGAGCGGCTGCAGCAGCGGCTGGCGCCGACAGCCGACCCCGAGGAGCGGATCCGCATCTTTATTGAAAACCACCTGGAGTATTTTCTGGCCAACAAAGAGGCCATGAAGGTGCTCACGCACGAGGATGACACGCTGAAGAACGGCCGAGGCGCTGAAATCCGCGCCATCAAGCGCGAGTACTACCGCATCTGTCTGGACCTGCTGGAAGATCTGCGGCGGGTCAAGGGACTCCAATTTTCGGGAAGGCTCGCGGTCTTGGGCCTCTTCGGCATGGTTAACTGGATTTACACCTGGCACAATCCGCGCGTCGACGCGGATGCCAAAGCGCTGGCGCAGGAGATGGGCGATCTCTTCTTGCGCGGCGTACTTAACCCGGGGCCCCCGCCGGGCCCGGTTTTGGCTCGACGGGGTGGAAGCCCACTAAAGCCCAGGCGGAAAAACGGAAAAGCAAACGGTTAGCCGCCGGTATTTTTTGCGGACGGATTTTGCGAAACCAGTTTTTTGCGAACCAAGATTTGTGTGAACAAGATTCTGCAATCAAAGATTCAGACTTTATAAGGAGCTTTTGAACCATGGCCACAACCACCGCACCGGAAACCAAGACCCTGGTCAACTATCGTGTTGAAGACGGCATTGCCGTGATCGAACTGAACGATCCGCCGGCAAATACTTACACCTATGAGATGAACCGGCAGATCGACGAGTGCATTCTGAAAGCGCGCATGGACAACGAAGTCTATGTGCTGTTGTTGACCGGCGTGGGCGATAAATTTTTCTCCGCCGGAGCCAACATCAAAATGCTTTCTACTGTCGACCCCACGTTCAAATATTATTTTTGCCTGCATGCGAATGAGACGCTCTTGCGGCTGGAGCACACGCCCAAGCTGGTGATCGCTGCGATCAATGGCCACTGCGTCGGCGGCGGACTCGAAATCGCGATGGCGGCCGATATCCGCATTGCGCGCCGCGACTCGGGCAAGATCGGCTTGCCGGAGATCAACCTCGGCGTGCTGCCGGGAACCGGCGGAACGCAGCGGCTGAGCCGCCTTGTGGGCAAAAGCAAAGCGATTGAGCTGATGGTCACCGGCAACACCTTCACCTTCGAAGAGGCAAAGGAGATGGGCATCATCAATGATATTTACGAGCGCGAGGGCTTCATGGAGAACATCATGGAGTATGCGCGCCAGTTTACCCCACCGAACAAAGCCGCCAAGGCCGTGGGCAACATCAAGCGGTCAGTGCAAACGGGCTGGGAGATCCCGCTGGAGTCGGCGTTGGCCGTGGAGCGCGAGCTGCAACAGCGCTTGTTCGCCAGTGAAGATGCCAAGGAAGGCCTGAACGCTTATGTAGAAAAGCGGCCGGCGACGTTCAAGGCTAAATAAATCAGACAAGGGACATAGATGAAGGAGTGGTTCGGGAAGATCGCTTTTATCCTGGTTTTGCTGCTCCTTCTTCTCCCCTCACATTACGAAATTGCGTACGTATCAGACCTGTATCATCGCCATCCCTGGTTGCTGGGCTTGCTGGTTGTAATCCTGCTCGGCGGATTCGGATGGTGGTTGCGCAGCCAAGCGGAAATTAAAGTAAAAAATGCACTTTGAACTGAACACAGCAAGAGGTTAAGAGCCATGCTTACGGCGACCAAAGCAAAAGTTTCTCCCGGCAAATTGCTGATCGATGGCAAATGGTCAGAGGGCAACGGAAAATCGTTTGATACCTTTAATCCCGCCACCGGCGAAATATTGACCCAGATCGTCGAGGGCGGCGCCAGCGGCGTGAATGAGGCAGTCGCGGCGGCGCGCAAAGCATTCGATGACGTGACCGGGCCATGGCGCAAGATGTCGGCCAGCGAGCGCGGCAAAGTTCTGTGGCGCATCGCCGACCTGATCGAAAAGAACATTGACGAGCTGGCCGAACTGGAGACCCTCAACAACGGTAAGCCGATCTTTGAATCTCGCTACGTCGACATGCCCATGGTGGCGGACGTATTCCGCTACTATGCCGGCTGGGCGACGAAGATACACGGCGAGACCGTCAACACTTTTAATAATGCGTTTACCTACACGCTGCGCGAGCCGGTGGGTGTGGTGGGCGCGATCGTGGCCTGGAATTTCCCCCTGCTGCTGGCAAGCTGGAAGCTGGGGCCTGCGCTGGCCTGCGGCAATACCGTGGTGTTGAAGCCAGCAGAGCAGACGCCGCTGACCGCGCTCCGTTTCGGCGAGCTTGCGCTTGAGGCCGGGCTGCCGCCGGGCGTGCTCAACATTATTACCGGAGGTCCGGAGACGGGCGCTGCGCTGGTGAAACATCCGGGCGTGGACAAGGTTGCGTTTACGGGATCGACCTCGGTCGGAAAAGAAATTATGCGCAGCTCGGCGGACACGTTGAAGCGTGTCACGCTGGAACTGGGTGGCAAATCGCCCAACATCGTCTTTGCCGATTCGCAGATGGATTCCGCCGTGAAGGGCGCGCTGAACGGCATCTTCTATGGCAAAGGCGAGGTCTGCTGCGCCGGCTCTCGGCTGTTCGTGGAAAAAAAGGCCGAAGATGAGTTCATGACCAAGCTGCTCGAGTTCTCAAAAAAGATCAAGCTGGGCGATCCACTGGACCCGAAGACGCGGCTGGGCGCGATCGTGAGTGAAAAGCAGATGCAGACCGTGCTGGGCTACATCGAGGCAGGTAAGAAAGAAGGAGCGCAACTGCTGGCCGGCGGCAAACGCGCGCAGGTCAACGGCGATCACGGCTACTTCATCGAACCGACGATCTTTGGCGGCGTGAACAACGACATGAAGATCGCGCAGGAAGAAATCTTTGGCCCGGTGCTGGCTACGCTCACGTTTGACGACGTGGAGCAGGTGGCAGAACTTGCCAACAAGAATGTTTACGGCCTGGCCGCAGCGGTCTGGACGAACGACATCAAGAAGGCCCACCAGATCTCGCGCCGATTGAAAGCCGGAACGGTGTGGATCAATACCTACGGCTTAATGGACGCAGCGTTGCCCTTTGGCGGTTACAAGCAGTCAGGCTTTGGCCGCGAGCTGGGCATGCATGCGATTGAGCATTACACCGAGTTGAAGACGGTTTGGATGAATTTATGACGCGCAGGTCCGTCGGCTTTCGCCCTCAGGATTTCGGCAGCGGGCTCGGACGCCCGCTGAGCGCCTCAAGATGAATCTGTAAAAGCGGCTCTTGGCTTTTGGCTGTTAGCAATGCCCGGCTGAGCGGGGCAGTCCTGCTCGGCGGCAGATTCATGAAAGGCGTTGGAACGGGAATACAGGAAGCAATGACAGCACAATCCGCAGTATCGATGATCGGGGAAGAGCATTACCGCCGGCTGGAACGGATGTACCGGGCTGCGCCGATCAATGAGTTCTTCAAGCCCGAGATCAGCATTGGTCGCGGCACGGCTGAGATCACGGTCCATGTGGATGACCGCCGGTTCTTTCATGCCGCCAATGCAATCCATGGCTCGGTGTACTTCAAGAGCCTGGATGACGCAGCGTTCTTTGCCGTGAGCTCGCTGGTGGAAGATTGTTTTGTTCTGACCAGCAGCTTCAATCTGTATATGCATGCACCGGTTTCCCGCGGAATGATTCGCAGCGTTGGAAAGGTGGTTCGCGGGGGTGGATCGTCGTTTCTGGCGGAGTCGGTGATGTACAACGACCAGAACGAAGAGATCGCGCGGGGAAGCGGAATGTTTGTGAAGAGCAAGATCAGGCTTGCGCCGGAGATGGGCTATCGCTGAAGAGAAGCATCGTCCGTAAACCAGCCTAACAAGATTACTCAAGGGAGCTAGTGATGCCTGGAAAAGTGATGAAGATTGGATCGTTCAGTGATTGGATCGGGTTGTTCAAGGAGTGGCGCGAGGAAATCGGCGTCAATCACGACGACATCCGCAATTTCAAATTCGACACGCTCTATGGCGCGATTGAGACCGAGGAAATTTCTTTCGGATACTACAAAGGCCGCAACAAGTGGGAGAACGTCCGCCAGATTCCCACACAGAACATGCGCGATGCGCTGATGAACCTGATCGTCTACCAGGGCGATACGGAATTTGCCAGCGTGGAGCAGCAGCGCTATCTGTTTGAGACCGCGCCCAGCGACTACGACCGCTCCGCGCTCACGCGCGTGATGATTGAAGAAATGCGGCATGGCTGGCAGATGTGCGCGCTGCTGATTGAACACTTTGGCACCACCGGCAAGGTGGAAGCACAGAAGATGCTGGAGCGCAAAGCCTACGAGAACAAGCGCCTGCTGGGTTCGTTCAACGAAGAATGCGACAACTGGCTGGACTTCTTTGCCTTCACGGACTTTGTCGATCGCGACGGAAAGTTCCAGCTGCAGATGCTCAAATTTTCCGCCTTCGCGCCGCTGGGCCGCTCCATGAGCTATATGCTGCGCGAAGAGGCCTTCCACATGGGCACGGGCAACACCGGGCTGGCGCGCATCGCGCATGCCGGCGTGGTTCCGGGCTGGCTGATGCAGAAATATCTCAACAAGTGGATTTCGAGCGCCTATGATCTGTTTGGCACCGACCATTCCTCTTCAGCGCACTGGGCCTATACCTGGGGGCTCAAGGGCCGCTATGACGAGCTGAAGAACGAGACGGCGCCCGATCTCGACAACCTGAATGACTACAATCGCCACCTCTATCGGGATGAATGTGTTGACCTGGTGAGGAAGATCAGCGCCGCGCAGCGGCCGGGCTCGACCGAGCTGTATTGTCCTGACATCAAATTCAATCGCAACATCGGCCGCTGGAAGGCGCAGTATTTCCATCCGCAGACCGGCCAGCAACTGGAAGAGAAAGAATACAAGCAACAGCTTGAAACCTGGCTACCGACGCCGGCGGACAAAAAGCTGCTCATGGATATCATCGGCGCGGAGAAGAAGTGGATTGCGCCGAAAACCGGTGCCAAGGACCCGCTGCTTACGATCGGCGAAGTGCGAAAGAGCGCGTTGAACGCGGTGCAGTAGGTTTTGTAGATCCCGAGCGCAGCGAGGGAACCTTACCCTCAAGAGGAGCGCAGGGTAAAGTGAATCGAATTGAAAGTCGGCAGCTCGAAGGGAATAGCGATCCCTCACCACTGCGGGGTTCGGGATTCCAGACAACGCGCCGAAGACCGGTGCCAAGGACCCGCTGCTTACGATCGGCGAAGTGCGAAAGAGCGCGCTGAACGTGGTGCAGTAGGTTTTTTACATCCTGAGCGCAGCGAGAGAACCCTACCCTTAAGAGGAACGCAGGGTAACGTGAATCGAATTGAAAAGGAAACCATGTCTCAATTTCACATCGCCCAGATCAATATAGCTCGTATGAAAGCTCAGCTGGATGATCCGCTGATGGCTGGCTTTGTGGCACGGCTTGATGAAATCAACGCGCTTGCCGATCGCAGTACAGGATTTGTGTGGCGGCTGCAAGCGGCTGAGGGGAATGCGACCTATCTACGTCCGTATGATGACGATCGCATTCTGGTCAACATGTCTGTGTGGGAGACAGTGGAAGCCCTTAAGCACTATGTTTACCGCAGCGTTCATGCTGAACTGCTACGCGAACGCCAGCAATGGTTCGAAAAATTTGGCGGAATGTATTTCGCATTATGGTGGGTGCCGGCGGGGCATGTGCCAGGTATTGACGAGGGCAAAAAACGCCTGGCCCACCTCCAGACTCATGGTCCAACACAGTTCGCCTTTACATTCAAAGCAGTTTTTCCACCGGACGAAGATTTTCAGAGCAGCATTGACTGGTCCTCCTTCGAACCCTGCCCGGCAATGTAACGATGACGGGCGGGAGATTTGCCTGGGGTGCAGGACTACACTGTATTGGAGTCAGGTGAAGAAGAGAGGAAACCAGCTGCTGGCGAAAACAGAAAACAGACAGTTGGAGCGTACCTCCGGATGAGCCATGGCAAAGGCTTGTCTCTCGAACCTGAGCAGAGACTTTCCTGGCTCAGAGTCGGGATCGCGGCGGCATTTCTTTGCGGGCTTGGCCTTTCCTGGAGACTCTGGATTTCGTCCCGCCTGTTTCCCCTGTCGCCGATTGCCGGCTTCCTGCCTGCCGTTCGCTTCCCTCTGGATCTGATCTGGTTTGGTGCCCTGCTCGGCTTGCTTTCGGCGATGATGGTCGTGCGATCCCGATGGCTCATCCCCGTTTTCCTTGTGCTTGGCGGATTGCTCACCTTATGGGACCAGGAACGCTGGCAGCCCTGGTTCCTGGTCTACTACTTCATGCTGGCGGCAATCGGGTTTTATGCGTGGACCAGAACCGACTCGCGCAAGCATACCGCGCTCAATATGTGCCGGGTAGTCATCGTTTTCACGTACATCTGGAGCGGTCTGCAAAAACTCAACGCGAATTTTGTCCGCGAGGCCTGGCCCGACATGGCGGGCCCGCTGTTCCGCTTTGCGCCTGAGGTCTTGAAACGGCTTCCGCCGGTCTTGGCGCTGGTTATTCCGCTGATGGAGATCGCGATAGGATTGGGCCTGGCCACGCGCATTTTCCGGAACGCCTCGGTGGTGTTCGCGGCGGTCACGCACATGGTGATTCTGGCGTTGCTCATTGGCAGCGGCGAAAATACGGTAGTCTGGCCCTGGAACATTGCGATGGCGTTTCTGGTGGTGATCCTGTTCTGGCAGGACCGTGATACCGGGCCTTCTGCCATTTTTGTTTCCAGAAATGCCGGCCACGCGTTGATCCTGTTGCTATTCGCAGTTATGCCAGCCCTGAGTTTCTTCGACTTCTGGGACTCGTATCTTTCATCGGCGCTTTATTCGGGCAACACAAATCAGGCGGTGATTTACCTGAGTGCTGAGGTTCTCGAGCACATGCCTGCCGCCATACGGCCGCACGTACGGCTAAGCAAGGAGCCGTACTTTCTGGATATGAATCGCTGGTCCTATGCCGAACTGAATGTGCCGTTGTACCCGGAGCCGCGCATTTACCGGAGTATCACGCGGCAGGTTTGCCGGTGGGGAGGAAGTTCCGCACCGGGGCAGATCATGCTGCGCATCCTGGAGAAGCCGGATCTGTTTACGGCGGAGCGGAAGTCCGAGTTCTATGACTGCGAGCATGTCTTTTAGATCTGCATGAAATCGTGATCCCGAGGTGGGGGTGTCGACTCACCGTGGGCAGCCGATTTGCTTGGGTACAATGCCTATTAAGGCCCGATCGCTCAGGCTCGGCTGAAGACGAGCTCTTGTGAGGGATTAGATTCTAGCGAGCATGCAATATACGTTGAACGAACTCATGGTTGTCGCCGCGGCGCGCGAGATCAAGGACGGCGAGGTCGTCTTTGTCGGCATGCGACTGCCGCTGATTGCGTTTGTTGTCGCCAAGAAAACACATGCGCCGAGTGCGATTGGCTTGTTTGAGAACGGTGTGATCCGCGCGACGCCCTCGCCTGAGCTGATCTACACCATGGCTGATCCGCCAAACATCAAGGGTGCAACGCAGTGCCTGGGCATGTTGGAGGTAATGAGCCTGTTGCAGTCAGGGCGGGTGAACCTAGGATTTCTGGGGGCGGCAGAAGTGGACAAGTACGGCAATCTCAACTCCACGCAGGTGCAGGGCAAGAATGGTGTGGTGCGGCTGCCGGGATCAGGCGGCGCGTGCGATATCGCGTCGATGGCGCAACGGTTCGTCTCGCTGCTGGAGCATGGCAAGCACCGGTTTCCGGAAAAAGTGGACTACATAACCAGTCCGGGTAATGGCGACGGCCCCGGCTGGCGCAAGCGCGTTGGGTTGCCCCGAGGCGGGCCGTCGGCTGTGATCACAACCAAGTGTGTGCTGCGCTTCGGCCAAGACGGAGAGGCATATCTGGCAACGTGCCATCCGGGAGTGACTGTCGATGACGTTCTGGCAAATACGGGATGGAAGCTGAAAGTCGCGGGCGACGCTAAGCCGACGCCGGAGCCGAACGCCGCGGAGTTGAAGGCGATCCGGGACTACGATACGAAAGGGTTCTGGACCAGTTGAGCCGTTTTGCGGGCGTGAGCGTAGCGAGTTCGCAGGCGAAATCCCGAGCGAAGCAGAAGGATCTCACGACGGAAAAACCACCCCAGCAAGCCAGAATCGGGTTGCCACCCCACCCAGTCGAAAAGCGCGCCTGTCGGGGGCCCTGTGATGGCCGTCATAGCGCGTGATTGGCCGATCCCAGTAGCCTATGAGACGAGGCTTGCGAGGGGGCAAGCCGCTCGTGCGATACAAGCGAATCGTCGTGAACCATTACGGCGGGCCCGATGAGCTCCAGGTACTTGAAGAAGAGTGTCCCGAGCCGAAGGACGGTGAAGTGCTGGTGCAAGTTTTGGCCGCGGGCGTCTCTTTGCCAGACCTGATGATGCGCGAGGGGATTCATCCGGAAACGCCTTCCTTACCGTTCACGCCGGGGTGGGACCTGGTGGGCGCGGTGGACCGGGTCGGCTCCGGCGTTTCTGGAATCAAACCGGGCCAAATAGTTGCTGCGCTGCCGATCAGCGGCGCTTACGCAGAGTTTATCTGCCTGCGGCAAGACGAAGTGGTTCCTGTGCCTCCCGGCGTGGACGCCGCCGAAGCTGTCAGCCTGGTTTTGAATTACATCACGGCGTACCAGATGCTCCATCGTTCGGCCAAAGTCAGACGGACCCAGCGCGTGCTGGTCCACGGAGCGGCAGGCGGGGTCGGCACGGCACTTTTGCAGCTTGGCCGCCTTGCCGAGTTGGAGATGTATGGTACGTGTTCATCGCGAGGCGCGCAGACTGTCTCCAGCCTAGGAGCGACACCGATTGATTACCAGAATCTCGACTTCGTGGAGGAAATTCACCGCCTGACCGGCGACGGCGTAGACGTTGTCTTTGATGGCATTGGCGGCGCCCATATCTGGCGTTCGCGCGAGGCTGCGGCCTGGCGGTAAGGTCGTAGCTTATGGTCTTACATCGTCACTGCAGGGAGGACGCCTGGCTTCAGGCAAGGCGTCAGGTCGTCATCGCTTTCGTGAAATCCGCATTTTCGGCCTGTACATTGTCGGCAGTCGGCTTCTGTTCGGGCGGAGACGTGTTGTCCCTTATAGCATCCAATGGCTTAAACGGCTGAGACCGGCATGGTTTCGAGAGGACTTGACCGCCCTGTTGGATCTCCTGCGGCTGCAGAAGATCAAGCCGCTCATCGCGCAGCGATTTCCTCTGACCGAGGCAAGACAGGCGCAAGAACTACTCGGGAAGGGCGGCGTGACAGGTAAGATTGTCCTGGTGTGCGTCGGGAGTGGAGAAAGATGAACTCACCTTCGGTTGTCAACAAACGCATGGTTGTAGCTGAGCAAGGTCAGCATGCCCGCATTACCCTCACGCATCCGCCGCTCAATGTGATCGACTTCCAGATGATGGATGAGCTCTCGGCGGCGTTGCGGGAGCTGGAGCAGAACAAGGAAGTTTCGGTCGTGGTATTCCGCGGCAATGACCGTGGCTTTTCTGCCGGGGTCGACGTTGCGATCCACACGCCGGAAAAGATCCAGACCATGTTCCAAAAATTCCATGGACTGATCGGTGCGCTGGTGAAGTTTCCCAAGATTACGATCGCCGAAGTCCACGGCGTGTGTCTGGGTGGCGGGTCGGAGCTGGCCATGGTTTGCGACATGGCCTATACCACGCCCGATGCGAAATGGGGATTTCCTGAGATCACTCTCGGCTGTTATCCCCCCGTGGCGTGCACGGCTCTTGGGGCGATCGTGGGGCAGAAACGCGCCGCCGAGCTGATCTTTACAGGGCGCACTTTCAGCGGAACCGATGCCACGGCATGGGGGCTGGCGAATGAAGCCCTTCCCGAAGGACAGCTTGGGGCGGCGATCCAGCGCACGCTTGACTACCTGCTCAAGCTAAGTCCAGCGGCGCTGGCAATCGCCAAGAGGGCGTTTTATGCCTGGGACTCGATCCATCTGGATAAAGGGCTGGCGCGAGCGGAGAAGATCTATCTGGAAGAACTGATGCAGACTGAAGACGCCCAGGAAGGGGTTGCGGCCTGGATGGAGAAGCGGAAGCCAGTGTGGCGGGGAAAGTAGCCCTTAATCAGACTCTTAATCTGCTTCACGGAGTAAAATGGATGGAAGCTTTCTGCTGGCTGCGGACCCGTGAAGCGAGAAACGTCGATAAGGAAGCAGTTTTTCGGCGGTCTGGTCTTCGCGGAGGTTGGTGACGAAAAGTCTCAATACTCGGAAGGCATTGATTCCATTGCACTTCAGTAATCCCAAGTTGCACAACAAACTGCTGGCCTTAGAGCATCCAAACATGGGATGATGTTCCACCATTTTGGGCAGGTCTGGAATTGCACCGAAAGGCAGCTGTAGGCGGTTAAAGCTCTTATTTTTTGAGGTGAGCTGTTTGCGTTTGGCGATAGGAAAACTTCTGATCTTCGGCGCGGTTCTGGCGCTTTGCGTGGGTCAAGCTACGGCCGCCCAGCAAACAAAGGCCACCAAACCGGTCAAACATGCCCACCGCCACGGAAAGCGCAAAGTATCGTGGAAGAAGAAAGGCCAGCAGGGAATCACGTCCGATCGAGCCGTGGAGATCCAGCAGGCGCTGATCCGGGAAAACTATCTGACTGGCGAGCCCAGCGGCGTGTGGGATGCACGCACCCAGGCAGCCATGGTGAAGTATCAAGGTGACCACGGCTGGCAGACCAAGGAAGTCCCGGATTCCCGGGCATTGATCAAATTGGGCCTGGGCCCCGACTACTCCTCCCAAACCTTGTTGAACGGCCAGCCGATCGCGGCTCCGACAGGCGCGACCAGCACAGCCGCTTCGCGCAGCATCAACGGCGGCGGAACTGATAAGCGGTAAACTCACCTTTCAATCGCGCTATAGGCAATCTTTGGACAGACGTGTGGATCAACCACACTCTTGAAGCCCCGTCTGTTTTCCTCATGTGCAACTGGATACGTCAGTCATGCGACTGCCGCTGCAACACCCCGTAGTCCCACCGATTCGTATTTCAAATGGTCCAAGCACCCTCAACCACACTAGTTAGGTCCACAGGACGGCCACCGGTTCGGAAGAATTCCGGACATTTGAAGCTTTTTGGCTGCCTCGCTCTGCTCCTCTGGATGGCGGCTGCTCCCGCGGCGCGCGCCGGCGACGAGCACGACGAATACAACTCCTACAAAATACGCTTTGAAGGATTCTGGTTTTATTCGAAGCCTACCGGACACTTCAGCAGCCAGGGTAACACCGGCCTGCTCGATCTGAGCCGGGACATCGGCTTCAGATCGTATTCGAGCGGGATAGGAAAACTCGACTGGAAATTCACGCACAAGAATCATTTTTACTTCGCTTACACGAATTTCACGCAAAGCAAGGATGTAGTTCTGAATCGGACCATCACCTTTCAGGGCCAGACGTACAATGTCGGGGCCACAGCTACGGGCAGTCTCGACTCCAGGGTCTACATACCCGGGTACCAGTACGACATCATCCGGAGAAAGAGCCTAACGATTGGCCTCCAGGTGCAGCTCAACATCACGGATATCGCCGGCAAGCTGTTTGCCGCAGCGCAGGTAAACAATGGCGTTCCCCAGGCGACGGAGTTCGCTTCGGCGAGGGTGAAAGTACCGCTCCCGGTGGCCGGGCCGACGATCCGCTGGTATCTCATCCCCAACTCTGGCCGGCTTTTTCTCGATGCCAACGTACTCGGCATGTACTTTTTCGGTTACGGCAACTATGTTTCTTCAATCGGCACGATGGGCTTCAGCTTGGGCAAACACATGGCCATTCGCGGTGGATATTCACTTGGGTCGCGGTATGAAATCAAAACCAAGACTGACCGCATTGGCATGACGCTGAGCCAGCACGGAGCCGTAGCAGGGCTGGAATTCTCGTTCTAGCGAATCTTTTCGAAGTGTGAAAAGCGGCTTGTAGGTTTAGTCTCCACTCCCCGCGCAGTCGCGCCCCAGGGCGCGCATGATGGAAATGTCCCCGACCTCTGGGAGAGACGTGGCGAGACGCCGACTCATGCTCTCTTAAAATTTTCTAAGCAGCATTCGACTGAAAACCTATTCGGAGGAGTGGTATTTCGACAGCACATCGTTGATTCTCTGGCACAGGTTGACCGGCCCTTCCACCTTGCTCAAGAACAAATCTGCAATCGCTGCTTCAGGTGGAATCTCATTGACGCCCGACAGCAGAATCACGGGCAGATTCGGCCAGTTGGTTTTGATTTTTTGGGCAAGCTCGGTGCCGGTTTGGCCAGGCATGAGCTGGTCGGAGAGAACAAGATCCACGCTGCGGCAGTCGAGAATATTCAAAGCTTCCGTAGCGCAGCTTGCGGTTACCACCTCATAGCCTGCTTTTTGCAGGACGAGCTGACGCAACAGCAGAGAGTTAGGCTCGTCATCAACGCACAATATGACAGGCTTTGATCCATTCAGCTTAAACGCGGGATTATCACTACTCATGATGCTCCGGAGAACACTGCGGCGGCATCAGGTCGATGCATTGTAACCGTTCCAGGAATGAACACCAAAAAGCAAGTTGTGGTGCGGTTGCTCATTCTCAAGCTGCGAAACCTGATAGTGCCATCATATTTCTGGACGATCCCTTTACTGATCCAGAGGCCCAATCCTGTGCCCTTGGTCGCCTTGGTGGTGAAGAAGGGCTCAAACAAGCGCTTGCCATCTTCGGGGTGTATGCCTGAACCGGTGTCACAGATCGATATGCGGATGCCGCGAGGCACCTTGCCTCGCTCTGCTGTTTCACGCACGCTCACGCGCATGCGACCGCCTCCGGGCATGGCTTGCAGCGCATTGCCAACCAGATTCAAGAACACCTGCTTCAGTTCAGCGGGATAAGCATAAATCAGCCCACTGCTCGTATATTCTTTGGCTAGTTCAACACCGTTGATCTTGAAATGCCGTGCCTGGAGTTCCAAGACATCATCGAGCACTGTAGCTAACGAAACCGGTACTGCCTGCTGCGATTCGCGATAGAAGCTGAGCGACTGCTTGGTGATGTGGGAGATTCGTGCCAGCTCCTCACTTGCCATTCGGGCATAGGAGCGGGCTTCTTCATCCAGTGATGGATGACCTTGCAGCAGATAAAACGCATTGGTAATGGCCTCCAACGGATTGTTGATTTCATGGGCGATGATTGCAGCAACGCGGCCCATCGCTGCAAGCCGTTCGTTTTTGCGCAACGCTTCTTCAGCGGCCATTTGCCGGCTGACGTCAGTGCACGTCCCAAACCAGCGGGTAATCTTTCCGTGCGAATCAAAGACCGGAACAGCCCGGGAAAGAAACCAGCGATATTCGCCATCCTGGCCGAGCAAAGGAAAGGTATCTTCCCACGGATCGCCGGTGGCCCAGGAGCGTTCCAACCCTTTGACTACCCTCTCGACATGCTCCGGATGGTGCAGCTTCTGCCATCCCAAACCCGTGACTTCTTCCACCGTTGTTCCTGTGTAGTCACACCAGCGCTGGTTATACCAGACGACACGGCCATCGTGATCGGCCATCCAGGCGAGCTGTGGAATTGAGTTGGCCAGAGTACGGAATTGAGTTTCGCTTTCTTGGAGTTCCTCAGTGCGCGCCAGCACACGCGCCTCAAGGTCGCGATTCAAAGCTTCAAGCTCACGCCGTTTGCGATGCAGCTCGGCAAAGACACTCACTTTCGCGCGCAACACCTCAGGCACTACCGGCACAGAAATGTAATCCACTGCGCCTCGCTGATATCCCTTCAGTTTGTCGAGATCGGTGAGATGCACCGCGGAAATAAAGATAATGGCCGTCTTCTGAAAACGAGGATGCTGGCGAATGATCTCCGCCATCTCAAAGCCATCCATTTCCGGCATGCTCACGTCCATGAGCACTACCGCAATATCAGTCTTCAGAAGAATTTCGAGTGCCTCTCTGCCGGAAAGAGCTTTAATGAGGTTTTCCCCTAGTTCGCCGAGAATGGCTTCATAGCTCAGCAACTTTGCCGGCTGATCATCAACCATCAGAATATTTACTTTATCGATTGGGTTCATTGTCTTCCTCTCGCGTTACCGATGCAGCCACATACGGAGCGCCGACAAGAGCTGCTCAGTATTGACCGGTTTGGCCAGATACTCAGAAGCTCCCGCCTCCAGACACTTTTCGCGATCGCCTTTCATGGCCTTGGCCGTGAGAGCGATGATCGGCAGCCGGCGGAATGAAGAGTTTTGCCGGATCACCTGTATGGTTTCATAGCCGTCCATCTCCGGCATCATGATGTCCATGAGAACGATGGCAATGTCTGGCGTTGATTCCAGCGTGTTGATTGCTTCACGACCTGTACCCGCAGTCAGAACTATCATCCCGCGGCGCTCCAGAACGCTGCTCAAGGCAAAGATGTTGCGCACGTCGTCATCCACCACCAAGACCTTGCGGCTAGCCAGCGCTTCATCAGATCGGTGCAGACGCTCCAGCATCTTCTGTTTATGCTCCGGCAGGTCGGACACTACGCGGTGCAGGAAGAGAGCGGTTTCATCGAGCAGGCGCTCGGGTGACTCCACGTCTTTCACTACGACGCTGCGAGCAACAGTGTGCAAACGCGCTTCTTCTTCCGAAGAAAGCTCTTTTCCGGTGAAGACAACTACGGGAAGCTCGGCTAATGCCGGCTCTGAACCAAGCTTGTCCAGCACATCGAAGCCTGTCATATCCGGCAAGCGCAAATCGAGAACCATGCAATCGAACGGCTCAGTGTTGACCAGAGTCAGGGTTTCAGATCCCGTGGCTGCAAAAGTTACGTCGATATCGTCATGGCCAAGCAGTTCTTGGATGCTGAGCTGTTCGGCCGGATTGTCTTCCACCACCAGCAGGCGCTTGCGACGCGGCTTGGTGTATTCCTTGATGCGGATCAGCGCTGCTTCCAGTCCTTCCGGAGTGGTCGGCTTGGTGACGAATGAAAATGCGCCACGAGACAAGCCGTGGTGCCAATCTTCATCCAGCGTGAGCATTTGCACAGGAATATGCCGCGTGGCTGGATCTTGTTTTAGATGGTTCAGCACTGTCCAGCCCAACATGTCCGGCAGGAATACATCCAGCGAGATCGCTGTCGGACGATACTCGCGCGCCAGCGCAAGCGCGTCTGCGCCGCGCATGGCTACCAGGACCTTGAACCCTTTGTCATAAGAAAGATCACGCAGTACTCGCGCATAGTGCGGATCATCTTCCACGATCAGCAGCACAGCATCACCCGGCTGCAGATTGTCGCGATCATCCTCAATGGGCTCCGCCGGCCGCTCAACCAAAACCGTGGGCGAAGCTGATAAGGCCGTCGCTGCTACGTTACGATCAGCCCCGTTGACCGGGGCTGTTGGACCGACATACGTCTGCGGTAGATACAGCGTAAACGTGCTTCCTTTCCCGGGAGAGCTATGCAACTGGATTTCGCCTCCAAGCAAGCTGGCCAGTTCGCGGCTGATGGCCAGGCCCAGGCCGGTTCCGCCGTACTTGCGGCTGGTCCCTGCATCTGCCTGTTGGAAGGCTTCGAAGATAATTCGTTGTTTATCGACCGGAATACCAATACCAGTGTCGGCGACTTCAAAGGCAATCACTGACGCTGCTCCGCTCAAGATCGGGTGATTCTGGCTCCAGCCGCTTTCGACTCGCGCCACTGAGAGTCTCACACCGCCGTGCTCAGTGAACTTAAAGGCGTTGGAAAGCAGATTCTTCAATACCTGCTGCAAACGCTTGGAGTCCGTGACCAGGCTGCGTGACAGATTGGAGCCGGTATGAACTTCAAAGGTGAGCTTCTTGTTTTCAGCTTCATGGCGGAACGGCCGCGCAACCATTTCCAGGACGCTGGTGAAGAACAACTCTTCGGCTTCAACCGAGACGGTGCCCGATTCAATTTTGGACAGGTCAAGGATGTCACTGATGAGATTGAGCAAGTCAGTTCCGGCGCCATGGATGGTTCGAGCAAACTCGACTTGCTTGCCGGTAAGATTGCCTTCCGGATTGTCCGTCAGCTGCTGGCCGAGTACCAGAATACTGTTGAGCGGCGTACGCAGCTCGTGTGACATGTTGGCGAGGAATTCTGATTTGTATTTCGAGGTAAGCGCCAGTTCTTTGGCCTTTTCTTCCAGCGCGCGGCGTGCTTGCTCGATTTCCTGGTTCTTCCTTTCTACTTCGGCGTTTTGCTCGGCGAGCTGTTGCGCCTTGAGGGCCAATTGCTCATTGGTCTGTTGCAATTCTTTTTGTTGCGTTTGCAGCTCGGCGGCAAGCTGTTGCGACTGCTTCAACAGGCCTTCCGTCTGCATGGTAGCTTCAATGCTGTTCAGCACAATGCCGATGCTGGCTGTGAGCTGCTCAAGAAATGAAAGATGTGAAGCCGTGAAGACGCTGAGCGATGCCAGCTCAATCACTGCTTTCACGCGATCCTCAAACAGCACCGGCAACACGATCACGTTCCGCGGAACTGCTTCAAACAAGCCGGAACGAATCGGGACAGTTTGTGGCGGAAGGTCATTGATGAGCATTCTGCGTTTGCCGGCAGCACATTGCCCAATGAGTCCTTCACCAATGTTCAGCCGTTCCAGATGGCCGTCCGGGGTGTTGGCGAAGGCCGAGAGCAAGACCATCTGCCCTGACTCTTCACTCTCCATCTGGTAGATGACGCCCTGTTGCGCATTGACCAGCGGGGCTAACTCTGACAGCAGCAGGCGCCCGACTGTTGCCAGATCGCGCTGGCCCTGCAACATGCCGGTGAAGCGGGCAAGGTTGGTCTTCAGCCAATCCTGCTCGGTGTTTCGCTCCGTGGTGCCACGGAGGTTGTTGATCATGGTGTTGATGTTGTCCTTGAGTTCCGCGACTTCACCACTGGCTTCCACCTGAATGGAGCGCGTCAAATCGCCTTTCGTCACCGCCGTTGCCACCTCAGCGATTGCGCGCACCTGGTTCGTCAGGTTATCGGCGAGCAGGTTTACGTTGCCCGTGAGATCTTTCCAGGTTCCGGCGGCGCCAGGCACGTTGGCCTGTCCACCTAAACGGCCTTCCACCCCAACTTCGCGGGCCACTGTAGTTACCTGATCGGCGAAGGTGGCAAGCGTGTCAGTCATGTTATTGATGGTTTCGGCGAGCGCGGCGACTTCACCTTTGGCGTTCACCGTCAGTTTTTGCGTGAGCACGCCGTTGGCGACGGCTGTTACCACCTTCACAATGCCGCGAACTTGCTCGGTGAGGTTGGCAGCCATCACGTTGACGTTGTCGGTCAAATCCTTCCAGGTTCCGGCGACGCCGGGTACCGCCGCTTGTCCGCCAAGCTTTCCTTCCGTTCCCACTTCACGAGCCACGCGCGTGACCTCGGCAGCGAAAGCGTTGAGCTGGTCCACCATGGTGTTAATGGTGTTTTTGAGCTCCAGAATTTCACCCTTCACATCGACGGTGATTTTGCGGGAGAGGTCACCCCGAGCCACGGCCGTTGTTACCTCGGCGATGTTGCGAACCTGGCCCGTCAGGTTACCGGCCATTGCGTTGACGGAGTCAGTAAGATCTTTCCACGTCCCTCCGACGCCCGGCACGTTGGCCTGGCCACCGAGACGTCCATCCGTTCCCACTTCGCGGGCGACGCGAGTTACTTCGGCAGCAAATGAACGGAGCTGCTCGACCATGGTGTTGAGCGTTTCTTTGAGCTGGAGGATTTCACCGCGAACATCCACGGTAATCTTCTTTGACAAGTCGCCGTTCGCGATCGCAGTCGCAACCTCAGCGATATTACGTACCTGGCCAGTCAAATTTGAGGCCATGAAGTTTACGTTGTCGGTGAGGTCTTTCCATGTTCCCGCAACCCCCGGCACTTCAGCCTGGCCGCCCAGCTTGCCGTCGGTTCCCACTTCGCGGGCCACGCGCGTAACCTCACCGGCAAAGGCATTGAGTTGGTCCACCATGGTGTTAATGGTGTTTTTCAGCTCCAGAATTTCACCCTTCACGTCGACGGTGATCTTGCGTGAGAGGTCGCCGCGGGCTACCGCGGTGGTCACTTCAGCGATGTTACGCACCTGGCCGGTGAGGTTTCCGGCCATGGAGTTTACTGAATCGGTCAAATCTTTCCATGTTCCGGCGACACCAGGCACGTTAGCCTGACCACCCAGGCGGCCTTCAGTTCCTACTTCGCGGGCTACGCGCGTAACTTCACCGGCAAAGGCGTTGAGCTGGTCCACCATGGTGTTGATGGTTTCTTTCAGCAGGAGAATCTCACCGCTGACGTTGACCGTGATTTTTTTGGAAAGGTCGCCGCTGGCGATAGCGGTGGCTACGTCAGCAATGTTTCGAACTTGGCCAGTGAGGTTGCTGGCCATCGAATTTACAGAATCCGTCAGATCTTTCCACGTTCCACCGACGCCCGGCACCACGGCCTGTCCGCCCAGTTTGCCGTCAGTTCCCACTTCGCGGGCCACGCGCGTTACTTCGGAAGCGAATGAGCGAAGCTGGTCCACCATGGTGTTGATGGTGTCTTTCAGTTCGAGAATCTCGCCCTTCACGTCGACGGTGATTTTGCGGGAAAGATCGCCGCGTGCCACGGCCGTTGCAACTTCAGCGATGTTACGAACCTGACCAGTCAGGTTTGAGGCCATGAAGTTTACGTTGTCAGTGAGATCTTTCCAGGTTCCGGCGACACCCGATACCTGCGCCTGGCCGCCCAGTTTGCCGTCGGTTCCCACTTCGCGGGCCACGCGGGTTACTTCGCCGGCGAAGGCGTTCAGCTGGTCCACCATGGTGTTGATGGTGTTTTTCAGTTCGAGAATTTCACCCTTCACGTCGACCGTGATCTTGCGGGAGAGGTCGCCGCGTGCCACGGCGGTTGTTACTTCAGCGATATTACGTACTTGCCCGGTCAAGTTTCCGGCCATGGAGTTTACTGAGTCAGTCAAATCTTTCCACGTACCAGCGACACCAGGCACGTTAGCCTGACCGCCCAGGCGGCCTTCGGTTCCTACTTCGCGGGCGACGCGGGTGACCTCACCGGCAAAGCGGTTGAGTTGATCCACCATGGTGTTCAGGGTTTCTTTGAGCTGAAGAATCTCGCCGCGCACGTCTACTGTGATTTTGCGCGAGAGATCACCGCCGGCGATGGCTGTTGCCACTTCGGCAATGTTGCGGACCTGGCCTGTAAGGTTTGAGGCCATAAAGTTAACGTTGTCCGTTAGATCTTTCCATGTGCCCGCGACGCCCGGTACCTGCGCCTGGCCGCCGAGCTTTCCTTCCGTTCCCACTTCACGCGCCACGCGGGTTACTTCACCGGCGAAGGCGTTAAGCTGGTCCACCATGGTGTTGATGGTGTCTTTGAGCTCAAGAATCTCGCCCTTCACATCGACCGTGATTTTGCGTGACAGGTCGCCGCGTGCAACGGCAGTCGTTACTTCAGCGATGTTTCTTACCTGCGCCGTCAGGTTGCCGGCCATGGCATTGACGGAGTCGGTCAAATCTTTCCATGTTCCAGCGACGCCCGGCACAACGGCCTGGCCGCCAAGTTTTCCATCGGTTCCCACTTCACGGGCCACGCGCGTCACTTCGGATGCGAAGGAACGAAGCTGGTCCACCATGGTATTGATAGCTTCTTTGAGCTGAAGAATCTCTCCGCGCACATCCACGGTGATCTTGCGCGAGAGATCACCGCTGGCCACGGCATTGGTGACTTCGGCAATGTTACGAACCTGGCCAGTGAGGTTTGAGGCCATCGAGTTTACTGAGTCAGTGAGATCTTTCCAGGTTCCCGCAACTCCCGGCACTTTGGCCTGGCCACCCAGTTTGCCGTCCGTTCCCACTTCGCGCGCCACGCGTGTTACTTCGGAAGTGAAGACGCTCAGCTGCTGAATCATCGTGTTCACAATGTTCGCAGAGCGAAGGAACTCACCCTCCAGCGGACGTCCAGCCACGTCCAGACGAACGGTCTGCGTGAGGTTGCCTTGCGCCACAGCCGCAATCGCGCGGGTAACTTCCGTTGTCGGGCGAAGCAAGTCTTCCACCAGGGTGTTGACTGAGCCTTCCATCTCGCCCCATGAGCCCCTCAACCGATGAAACCTTACGCGTTCACGCGTCTTACCTTCCTTTCCCACTGCTTGACCAGCTCGTTTCAACTCGCGCGCCATCTGCTCATTGGCGGAGATGATGTTGTTGAAAGTGTCGGCAACTTTGCCGGGGAGCCCGGTCCACGATCCGGGCAGACGAACCGAGAAATCGCCTTCCTGCATTTTCTGCAGGCTCGCCAGAATGACCGCCAAGTCTGCCGATGTTGAGTCGTCGGTGGCGGCGCGATGACCATTGTTCTGGACCGCCTTCTCCGTGGCGGGCGCTGAACCAGCAGCAGTTTTTGAGGTGTTTCTCTTGATCATTCTTTCTCCTGAGCAGAAGCAGGTAGCGCGGAAAAGAAGCCAGGGACATTTTCTGGCTGGAAGATTTCAGAATTATCCAGTAAATGCGTGGACTCCCGTCGACCGGCGGGGATAAGGGCGTGGCTCGGCGAAATCGAGAAGCAGAGCATTTTACTGGTGAGAAAAACTTTCGAATGGCTTGAAAACAGAGTACAGCAAAGAAGCCCTTAGATATTGCAAACTTTTTTACTTAACACGAGTGCTAGGTTTGAAATCTATCTAGATGATTTCGTTTAAAGCAGAAAGGACTGGAAGACGATAGCGCATATCAGCAAGCAGTGATGCGCTCGATGCGAGTAGCTGGATTTGTCTTCGCTCAGGAACGAAAAGTCCTAGCGGTATGCTCGGGGACAAGCGGGCCAGTCCATTTCTAGACGGAAGCATCTGCAAGTGAATCGATCAGTGGAGCCCCGAGTGGCCGCCTTGCTCACGGCCTCGCCTGTACTTTGTTGACGAGACCGTCTAGAGCGGTTTTCATCGCTAGCATGCCTTGGTCCATCATGAGGCCAATCGGGCCCGCCATTTCATCGGGAAGCAGGTCCGCGGACCAGACCACCGTTGTCTGACTGTCCGCATTCGAGAAAACCTGTACCGCCCCGTTGTGGTGGCTAAGCCGTTCACTCCTGGCCGACCAAACCAGGCGCATGGCTTCATCGTCGATCGTGACGATAATCTCGCGAGCGGTCATCCCATTCGCAAAGGTCACGATCCGCACACCCGGCTCGAGGCGCGTATCCACGACAAACCCGGGTACCAGCCGCGTATGCAGCGCGCCAATGTCACGGATCGCCGACCAAACGGCCGCTGGGCTCGCGCTGGTTAGAATCTGTTTTCGTATCGAGGCCATATCGAGGGCTCCATTTGTCCTGCTGATTCATTGTCCTTCACGTGTCAAATTGGCGAGGAAGGCCGGCTTCCAGGTTTGGCCTCCGTCATCTGAGTACGACTCTTCGTATCGGTGGGAACCAGGCTTGATGTCAGCCCAGACGCCTCGAACCAGGATTGATCTGTCATGGAAGGTGTCTTGGGAAAGGAGGACGCCTTGTCCATTGTTAAACACGCCGACCAGGGGGCTGGCCAGGGTCCCCTGGCTGCTACTGATGAACGTTTGATTCCACTGGTGTGATTGAGGGTTGAAGAGGAAGAGAGTCAGGCCTTCCCAATGGCTTTTCGGACCGTCCGCTTCAATTTCCTCCAGTTCTGCACGGCCGCCCCATATCTTGCGAACGCTGACTGTGCCATTCAACTCCATGGACGCACTGGCACTCGAAAAAGGCTCAAGGATGCGCTTGATTTGAGTGTGCCAGCGGCCAACATTGAAATCGAAATCGTGGGCAGCTTGCTCTGCGCCGGAAGGTTGCGATGCCCAATCGATTTCCGTGTCACTGCTCAACCTGGTGTACTTGTTGATCCAGTTCACTTCCCACGTTTTTCCGCCGTCGTCCGAAAACGCCTGTTCGGACTGGGCTGTATCCGCGGTGATCTTCCAAATCGAGAATCGGACGAGGACCTCCTTCCCGTTGATCTCCTCTTGATCGTAGAATTCTCCGCGGCCGTTCTTGAACTCACCGATACCAGGTATCCCCAACGTGCCGACATTCGGAGTAGCAAAGTCCAGATACCACTGACGCGCCGAGGGGTTGTACCAGCGCAGTGACAGTAGCTCGACATGGCCTGCCGGTCCCTCGGCCTTGTATTCGGCCAGATTGGCCCGGCCGCCCCAGACTTTCTTTACTACCGTCATGCCATCCATGTCCGCCCAGGTCGTTGATCCGGTCAACGGATGCAAGAGGCGCGAAGAGTGGGTTTTCCAGCTGCCGATATCGAAATCGAAATCGTGCTGTCCGTCGCGTCCATTGGCAGCATGCTCCGCGGCGCCGTTCGCCCCGGTGGCTTGTGAGATCCCCTGTGGTGTGACCAGGGTACAGCTAAGTATGAATGCGACAAAACAAATGCAAGCAGCGCGGAGTGACATCGTCGTTTTTCCTTAAACAGTTTTGGGTTCGATCGATCGCAGAGCTGGTGTTGTTCGATTGAAACGCTCGCTGCGCCATCTTGATTTGAGATATAAATGGAAATGTGGTTCGATGAAATATCCAGTTTTCCCATAGCCAACATGACCACTTTGAGAGCTCCCAAAAAACGTTTAGACAAGATTCCTCCTTTGATTGCTGTGGATCGTAAAGCGGCGAAGCCGCTGTACCAACAGATCTACGAGGCTTACCGCAGCCGGATCGTAAGCGGAGAGCTGCGGGCCGGCGAGCTGGTTCCGTCAACGCGGGAGCTGGCCCGCGAGCTGCGGATCTCGCGATTACCGGTTGTGAACGCCTACTCGCAGCTCCTGGCCGAAGGACATTTCGAAAGCCGCGTGGGCTCGGGGACTTTCATTGCAACGACGCTCCCCCGATACTCACGCTCTCACCTGTGGCGCCGCGGCAGACCTGGGGGCGCGCCGCGGCCGGTGTCTGCTCGCGCTCACGCGCTGCCGAAATTTCAAAGACCGAATTGGGTTGAGCAGCTCGGTCCTTTTCAGGTGGGTCAGCCCGATCTTCGGACGTTCCCTGTAGATATATGGTCCCGTCTGTCTTCGCGATACGCCCGTGAGCTGAAAGTCAGGGCTCTTCAATATGGACACCCGATGGGATTAGCGGAGCTGCGGGAATCGGTGGCCACCTATCTGCGGACTTCTCGAGGCGTGCACTGCGAACCGGAGCAGATCATGATCGTCAGCGGATCACAACAGGCGCTGGACGTTTCCACTCGCGTGTTGCTCGATCCAGGAGCACGAGTCTGGGTTGAAAATCCCGGATACTGGCTGGTGCAGCACGTGCTGGCCGCTGCTGGATGCCGGGTGATACCGGTTCCAGTGGATTCGGAAGGCCTGGATGTCGCCGTTGGAATCAAACTCGCCCGGGACGCTCGAGCCGCCTTCGTTGCACCCTCCCACCAGTATCCTCTTGGTGTCACTATGAGTGCGACGAGGCGGTTCCAGCTCCTGGAGTGGGCAAACCAGGCAGGGGCCTGGATTATTGAAGACGACTATGACAGCGAGTACCGATATGACAGCATGCCGATCGCCTCGCTGCAGGGATTGGACACGCGCGATCGTGTGATCTACACCGGGACGTTCAGCAAAGTCCTGTTTCCCTCGCTGCGCATCGGATATATCGTCATCCCTCCGGATTTAGTGGAACGCTTCGCTGCCGTCCGCCAAGCAATGGACATTTGCCCCAGCCACGCCAGCCAGGCAGTGCTTGCTCAATTCATTCGTGAGGGGCATTTCGCACGACATATCCGAAGGATGCGCAAAGTGTATGAAGAGCGGCGGCGGGTGCTGATGGAGGAAATCGAACACGCATTTGGCCCCTCGCACAAAATCATGGGAGCGTCAGCGGGAATGCACGTGGCCCTGCTCCTGGGGAACAATTATTGCGATCACGACATCGTGATGAAGGCCGCGCAAAGAAAGCTTTGGCTTTCAGCTCTCTCGCTCTCGTATGTGGCGTCAACGGGTCGCCAGGGCCTGGTTCTCGGTTTTGGTAATACGGCCACTCACCAGATACCCGCTGCCGTTCTCTCATTGAAGACACTGTTGGACGCCTGAGAAAACGACAAGTGGTTATGCTACTCATGACAAAACTGGATATTGAAACAACGAGATTTGCTAAGAGAATCAGCGGATGTACACGCGTGGCCTGGAACAAACCAATCGCATTGAGCTCTGCCGTTCATTCTTGCTTGTTCTCATCATTGCGCTATGCCTGGCAACCGCGCCGGCACAAACGGATAACGGCGGCGTCGGGCATCAGGCAAAAGCCATCGAGCGAGATGGCCAACACGATTTTGACTTCGAAATCGGTACCTGGAAAACTCATCTGAAGCGTCTGCTGCATCCCCTCAGTGGATCTACTACGTGGGTCGAGTACGAAGGGACGACTGTTGTTCGCAAAGTATGGAACGGCCGGGCCAATCTGCTGGAACTGGAGGCAAGCGGGCCGGCCGGTCATTTTCAGGGGATGAGTCTGCGCCTCTATAATCCCCAATCTCACCAATGGAGCCTTAATTTTGCCAACAGCAGCAGCGGCGCGCTGTCTGTCCCTACGGTTGGCGAGTTCAAAAATGGTCGCGGCGAATTTTACGATCAGGAAACACTGAACGGCCGCGCTATCCTGGTGCGCTTCGTGATATCGGACATCACTCCAGACTCCTGCCACTTTGAACAAGCGTTCTCGGATGATGGAGGAGCTACATGGGAGGTGAACTGGGTGGCAACCGACACACGCATGCGGAGATGACTCACCTCCAGCTCAACGCCTTTTCGACTGGTCGCCAAAAAAAGCTTTTGTCTTCGAGAAGCTCAGGCTCGCTGTGGTCTACACTTCCTGGGGTCGCTGCACTGGCGCACGACCAACATTCAAGGCGAACCATGGGGCGCCGCGGTAAGAATCCGCCACAACCCAAGCAGCGGCAGTCAGCACCCACGTGACCAGAACCTCACCCCATTGAAAGCTATTTAACGAACGTGTGGCGACGGCGGGAACCCACACCAGCACTAAGAAAAGCCCCATCTGCAACGCAGAGAGAGCGGCTGCCAGCCGCGCACACACGCCGACCAGAACCGCGATGCCCGCGGCAATGAATGCGACACCAGTGAAATATGCCCATGCGACATGCGCGGGCAGCCAGCCAGGGACCATTGAGGCGGTATGTTCGACATATTGAAAATGAGCAATGCCGAAAGGGATGATGGCAAAGCCATAGATCGCTCTCGCGATGCGCAGTCCATTGTCGCCGGTGGCGAAACTGAAGCGCTGCCTGTCCCAGTCGCCGGCGAACCAAGCGAACAGTACCCAGGCGGCCGCCACAAGAACCCCGGTTTGGGAAAGTGACCAGTAAACGTCCACCGGGACCCCGTGTACGAGGCTGGGTACTCGAAACACCAGCAGCCAAAGCAGGAGATAGAGGAGCAACACGCGAGCCGCAGGGCGGGCTTTGCGGCCCCAGAACAGACCTATGCCGGAGCCAATGCAGATGAAGGCGCATACATAAGCAAGCACCGAGCTTGCGGGCCCGACCTTGTATACCGGCTGCCATACGGCGGTGAAGTCGCCTTTGAACAAGCCCAGAATTCCCAGCCCTGTCAGGGTGGTTGCAAAAACCGCATGGCCCGCGGTCACTATGCGCATGCTTCGATCCTCCGTTAGAAATTACCACCATAAGTCTGTCCAGGAAAATGGATTGGCGCAATGACCACTTTTCTGCAACTCCATATAGCCATTATGCCTGCCGCGTGTATGAGCAGGACCTGCGGCCGCTGATGGCACCGGCGGTAGCGAGAAAGAGAAAGATTGTTCTTTAATTCGATTTCAATACAGACGAGATCTTTTGCACTGCACGACGGACTTGCTCAACCGGGGTGCTGCCATAGCCCAGGATAAATCCCTGCCGCAAAGGTTTTCCGGCATAGCAGGGAGACAAAGGCCAAAGCCAAAGCTTATCGCGCGCGGCACGCTGCGAACACTCTACGTCACTGCACTTCTTTCCGAGCAAGACGGAAATATGCACTCCCGCCTCGGCCCCGATCACCTCAGCATCAACTTCTTCGCGAATGCTCTTAACCACAGCGCCGCGGCGTTCCCGATAAAGCGTGCGCATTCGGCGGATGTGGCGCGCGAAATGCCCTTCACGTATGAAGTCGGCAACCACCGATTGATAGAAGGAGGGGGGGGCGATGTCCATCACGCGGCGTACCGCGCAAAAACGGTCGATCAAATCGGGTGGGATGACGATGTAGCCGAGCCGCAACGACGGATACAGCACCTTACTAAACGTTCCGATGTAGATCACTCGGGCATTATCGTCGAGCCCTTGTAGTGACGAGATTGGCATTCCATCGTAGCGATACTCATTATCGTAGTCGTCCTCGATGATCCAGGCCCCGACACTTTGCGCCCAGTCCAGAAGCTGCAGCCGCCTTGAGGCGCTCATCGTCACACCGAGAGGGTACTGGTGAGAGGGCGTGACAAACGCAGCTCTCGCCTTGTGATTCAGCCTGATGCCGGCGGCCACGTCAAGCCCTTCGGCATCTATTGGCACCGGAACGAGCTTGCAGCCGGTCATCGCCAGCACATCGCGCGCGTAAGTGTAACCGGGATCCTCCAGCCACACACCGCTTCCCTTATCGAGAAGGACTCTGGCAGTGATGTCCAAAGCCTGCTGCGAGCCGCTCACGATCATGACCTGGCGCGCTTCACAGGAAACACCTCTGGAGGTCCTCAAGTACGTCGCGACGGTGTCACGAAAACCCGGCAAGCCCATTTGGTCGCTGTAGCGAACTGAGTCTATGGTCGCGGTTCGAGAATGGCGCGCCACCAATCTTGACCAGATCTGAATGGGAAAGTGTTCAAATGCAACCTGGCCCACGCCGAATGATCCCCATCCTCGCACCCATGGAGTCGGCTCCGCCTGCTGAGCGGTTGAGGCGCGTGAGGCGACGGGCCGGGGGCCTGAGAGGGTGCCTATAGAGCGCTGGCGAAAAGATGGCAGCTCCGGCAGTGTGCTGCACACTCGAGTTCCTGCGCCAACGCGGCTTTCAAAGTATCCCTCGGCCCGAAGTTGATCGTAAGCATTGAGCACCGGCATGCGGGAGATACCCAGTTCAGCCGCAAGTGTTCGGGAGGAGGGCACTCTCTGGCTCGGCCGCAGCCTGCGGCCAACGATGGCAGCACGATATGCATCGTAGATCTGCCGGTGCACCGGCGCCCGCGTATGTCGGTCGATTGTGATCAGGGGTACGATTGCCGAGGCCACTCTCTTCATCGACGGCGAGGGTAGTGGTCATATCAGAAACGTGTCAAGTGCCCCTTGTTATCAACCGCTTGTTGCGCGATCCTGATCCGGGAATCTCACCGCACACAAAGACCGTTTTTGTTCCAATCGTTGACGCCAGTCAATAGAACATACAATTGTTCGGCAGGCATATGCCCCCGCACATTCTGAATTGAGGCAGGACTCAACCTGTTCCATCAAGTAGTGCTTCCGGGCTGATTCCTATCTGATTGCCTTCCTACATGAGGATTCGAGGAGTAGTGAGCAATAGTAATGACTACCTTCTTAGTATTCATAGTGTTTTCCAGAGTACAAAGAACGTGGACCCTCTGAGCTGTGTCAGCTATATGAAAATGGGTGGTCTTCATTTAGGTTTCTTTTGACATTTTTCGCTCAGGCAAACTAGATTTTTGTTGCGTTTTTGAATGACGCTGAACTAGACTGCATCGCATTCACCTCTTTAGGCCCCTCAGCAAGTGACTACGAAACTCCATCACTGGCCGGAAAAGTTGTAAACTCGCGTGTCGTTGTGGTGTAGATGAAAGTTTGCGGCAGGAGCGGCCGTCGGTTTCCTGCCCGTGGAAAGGTTGCTACCAAAAATGAAATCTCCGATCTTTTACGTTTTGCTCTTAATCACGCTGGGACTGTTGGGGTGGGGGACATATCAGGCGCTCATGGTGGCTCCTGCGGAGGCAACCATGGGCGACGCGCAGCGGATTTTCTACTACCACGTGCCCGCAGCGACCGCGGCGTCGATCCTTTTCTGGGGCAATTTTTTTGCTTCCCTCTGGTATTTGTGGACGCGCAGTCCCATTGCTGATGCTCTGGCCGTCACCGGCGCTGAGGTCGGTGTCGTCTTCTTTGGCGTAGTCCTGGTCAGCGGACCAATCTGGGCCCGCTACTCATGGGGCACATTCTGGGTGTGGGACGCTCGTTTGACCACCAGCCTGATCCTGTGGCTTCTGTATGCAAGCTATTTGGTGTTGCGGAAATCGTCGGAGCTTGGCTCAACGCCGGTTTTGGCTGCATCGCTGGCAGTCCTGGCCGCGCTGGACATGCCGATCGTATACATGTCAAACCGCTGGTTTCCCACCAATCATCCCCAGCCGATGATCGGGACGCCAAACCTGAACCCGGAGATGCAGAAAGTGCTCCTCTGGAACATGCTTGCCTTCAGCATGTTTGCTCTTCTGATCGCCTGGTTTCGGTTTGACTTGGAGAGGTCCAGCCAGAAGGTCAACCATCTGCATGTTCAGAACGCCGCACGAGGCGCCAGCATGGCGATGATCGCCCCGCTGTTGATGTTTTTTCAAAGTGACAAGCGGTTGCGCGAAGCGATGGTGCAACATCGCTACATGGTAGCCGGCTATGTCGCGGTGTGGGTCATTTATATAGGCTACCTGCTGTTTCTCTATTCAAAACTGAAAAAGCTGAATCGCGAGATGGCGTCGATCGAATGGAGTTGAAGATCACACCCGTTCGCAAGATCCTGGGCGATCCAGCGGCACCACGCGATCTTTAGATTTAACTCCGAAAGCTACTGCGGCCGATATTATTTACCTTTTTTCAGGCGTTAGGCGCTGGTGTACGCGCCGCTCCGCCTACAAACACGGCGATCGTCTCCCGCAAAACATCGGTCAGGTCACATTGAAAATAGGTTTCGACAGCGCGGTGCGCATAATAACAGAATGCCATCCGATCCAGCACCGTCAATCCAACCGTTGGAATGATCATGTACAAGAGGTTGGTCAGAGCTCTTGGGCCTGCCAACGCCTTTTCATGGTGAAATGACGCGACGAAGCGTTCGTCCTTGAGTAAAACCTGTATGAATTCATTGGGTTCGTTTTGGTTCGCCAGGGAGTCGCGATATTTTCTTATCTCCTCAGGCCCGATTGTCAGACCGATTGGTTCGCCTGCCTGCAGGATAGCAAGTGACTTTTCGCGATAGCGTTGAAGCAAAGTATGCCATTCCTGGAGAATGGGATCGCCCGAGAAGTCCTGGGAATCATAGCGGCGCTGGACTTCCAGCATCGCGGCGATAATCGCGTGTTGCTGTTTTTCAAAACTGTCACGGATGCGCTGCGTTGCGGCATTATTCGGGAAAGCCGCAGCAAAGCCGGACCAATGAGATTTGAAAGAAACAGATCCGCGCGCAAGGCTGCCGAGAGAAACCAGGGCATTTAGAAAATACATGCGAAGGAGATGGTTCCGCTTGGCAGCTGAGTCCTTCAGGATCGCCTCGCTGACAGGGTTCGAATCATGCAGGAACTCATGCAAAAACTGAAGGCCGGGACCCTGGATGAAATGGCTATTTAAACGCTGATAGGTGCATGGGCGAATGACATTCACCCGATACTCAAGATCGCCCCGTTGATAGGCCTCGCCTTCCACTTCCAGCAATCGCCGGGCATCCTCCGCAGAGTAGCTGGAAACTGGAACGCTGGGGAACTCCGCCAGATAGCTTTCGACGGCGGTAACGAATCTTTGTTCGACCATGGTCAATTGCGGGTCATCACCTTTGAATCGCGCTCGAATGTGCGGCCCTCCCGCATAGTGTCTTTCCCAAAAACACAGATTCAAATCCGCCTTGAAACTGCGAAGGAGCGGAGCGATGCACTCGAGCAGGATGCGGTCCGGGTTGGTGTAGTAAACATGAAAGCTTCGCCATTCATCCATACACTTTTCCTCGATTGTTCTTCAGCAGAGACAGATACATATGAAAGCTGCTCCACCTGGTGGAAGATGCTTTCACAGCCTAAACTTCGATCATCAACTCGGTCACGTAAGAGCATCGTCCTTCCCTCAAGAGACTTTTTGGCTCGGGTTCCATTCTGGCAAGGGAAACCATGGTGTTGGCCGAACAGGACCGAACGGCACGACGAAAAATGTGCGTGCCCAAGGGGCTGCAAAGATCAAGATACCGCGGTTTGTGCCAGGGAACAGGCGAATCAATCAGCTGAAAATAGGAATGTCTGAAATCAATGCCCGCTTCGCGCAGCTCTTTCCGCAGCTCCAGCGTGCAGCGAAGGATATCGGTATGCTTCCAGGTTGGATCGAAGAACGTCTTGGGAAAACGCCATTGTTCCCGCCTTAAACATATGGACTTATAGTAAAGCGGCGGGACATGTTGGATTGCTTGCCCGAACGCAGGGCTGCGTTCAAAGAGGTTATAAAAGAAGTCGGCATGTCCTATGAGGAGAAGCTGATACTCCGGCCGCAGCAATTGTCCCAGCAGAAAGCCAAAAAAGTGGAACTGCAAACAGCGGCCCGACGAAGCCTGTTGATACAAGATTTCGTCTTGCTCCAATTTGACGTTTATCTCCCCCGGGTCAATCCAACGATCAAATTGATGACGGTAGCGGGCCTCGAAACCGCACCCGGCCGCGAGCATTGGGGTGACATACATCCGGTTGTCTTCGAACGCCGGTACGATTTGCACATGCAGAGGATTTTCTTCTTGCGCGATACCGCGTGTGCGCTTCCCCGTTTGGGCCAGGAGATAGCGCGACAAGTAGCGTCCATTCCCGGAAAAAAAATTGTGAGGATAGTAAATCCCAGACGTATGATCCATCGGCCCGTTGAAACAGATTGGCCCGGTGAAACGCTCGCCTGCAGGACGGGAGTCCATCAGCATTTGTAACTGCTCATCGGACAGTGTGCCCTCACATTCGGTCAGCCGTTGCAGCCATCGCCGACGGGCTTCCTGTTCCTCCGGAGGACACAAGCGCTGAGGCTGGTATTGTGAGAGGACGGATCGCATATCCCGGAAAAACTCGGCCAGAAGGGTCAGATAGGGGGAACTGTGGTCGGGACAGTTTCTGCAATAGTCTTTCATGAATGCGCGGGTAACGTAGGCCCAATCTGCATAGTTGTTGCCCGCCAGCAATAATGGCTTGAGAGCCTGCAGCGCAGAAGAAAGCCGGCCGGCATCCGCTTCGCCCTCCGCCGTATTCATTTCTGAGTATGCGTTTATGTAGAAGAGAGGCGATTGCAAGTCGATCGCATTCTTGGCAATCCTGGCGACATCATCTTCTGCCCGCAGCAAGTCAGACATCGTGAATTGAACGGTGTGAACCTTTTGCAAGCGGCTGATAAGAGGATCGACTTCCGGGTCTATGCCCAGCAGGAAATCGGCGAAACGATTAAAATCCGGGACCAGGTACTCCGCCAAAATGCCGGATTCTATCAGGCGGCGAAGGTAATTTTCGATCTCGTTTCGGCTGTAAGCCTTCAGCGCAGCCGTTAAATAGTCAATGCAATGATCCAGCTTGCGGCAAGGCTGATCGGTTTTGAAGTAGTCAATTACCAGCTCAATGGTTCTGTTCTTGGGAACGGTGATTCGACGGACGGTAGCATCGGCGGAGATGAAGAAATCATAGCCCTGCGCCTGCTCCTGGAAGCTGCGCAGGTAAATGAAGGCATGTCCAGGGAATCGTTGCAGGAGATATTTTTCCAGCTGCAGTATGGCCGCGCTGTTGACAAGCACTTCATAGGGGCCGTCTGGCTGCAGGCCCAAATACGGTGGAAATGCGATTCTGGAAAAGCAATGAAATGGATTCGCCTTGCTGAAAAACCGCATGGCATAAGCCGCAATGCCCCTTTCTTCATGTGAAAAATCCTGGAGAGTGCCAGGCCCATGACGACGGTACGCGTCCATCAGCCAGGGACATGAATAGTTCACCGCGCTGAGGAACTCTTTGTCGGTGCACAGGGTGTCCAATTGCTGGCGGAACTCTTGAAAGATCCGGCTTCTGTGCTCATCAAGCAGCTTGTCCCGGGAACCCAGCAATCTGCAATAGTCGCGCAAGCGCTCCTGTTGTTCAGGGTGAAGAACACCCAGATCCTGGTCGGGCACGGTGGCGAGATTGAATACCTTTCGTTTTATCTGCAGGATGACGTGACGCTGCGCGACATTCGCCGCCCGGGGAACCGAGGCGTGGAGTTCCTGGACCAGTGTCTGGCTCGCAGTCGCAACTCTTTCTGTGAGATTTTCGTAGTCCTGTATCAGCTGTTCAAAAGTAGCTGAGCGCAGGTTGTACGGACCGGTGAATGCAGCGCCGGCAACGCGCATGGCGAGAAGAGAGTCGGTATTTGACGAAGCAAAACTGCTCATTGTAATTACGTGAAAATAAACCCGTCCAACTCGAAGAAACCCGGCCCTTTTGGCCAGGCACAATCTGGTCCTTAAGCGCCCAAGAGGAACTCTCCAACGCTGGTTTCGGTGTAATAGTTCGTCTGCGCTGTCTGTGCAAAATGATCAGAATCTCCACAGCCGAGAGCACACCCCTTGAGTCCGAGAGCAGTCGCCGCAAGGTACATGGTCTGCAGCAGTGTTCCGGTTTCCAGGAGAATGAGTCGATAGGCGATAGACTCGTATTTCCACGCAGTCCGGTGAAAGCGAGCGGAGATGATGAACAACATGGTTGGTTTTTGCGCTAAGCCGCCGGTACTTGAAGCAGCATCAGAAAGGAATTTACGCACAGCCGCTTCGGGGGCCGGAAGCCTGCCGAGTGAGTGCTCGCGGTCCAGATAACGGTACAAGCCGGTAGGGCAGCCTGCGCAGGAGTCAATCGCGATATACACCCGCAGCGGATGGAGACTTCCGCCGCTGGGATAAAGCTTGTGCAGATGAACATCATTTTCCGTGTTCCGCACATGAGTTACCCGGCAGGTCCAATATGTGAACGCTCCGAGGGCTTCGATAGTAAGCGGTTTTTCCCCATACTGGGAGCGACGGTGCGCCAGGGCATCGCGCAGTGCGATGTTAAGCACATCCACGCCAGGCTTAGGCAATGCAATTTGGTCATCAACTTCGTCGCAGCCAAGCGGCGATTCCTGCGCCAGCCGGTCCTTCAGCCGGTACGTCCCCCCAATCGGACGCCGGTTGCGACCCAAACGGCTGGCCGTGTGGAAGACCAGGTCATGGAATTCCCAATAACCAAGCGGCCCGGCATCTTCCTCTGTCACACCGTCCTCCCCGACACGGGTCAGCAACTGGGCTTGATTACAACCATTCAAGAACGAGCAAAGGATCTCCCGTTCCTCTGCCCGAACGGAAGAAAGCAGCGATTCCAGTTGGGTCGGCCGGGCCAGGGCCGCGATGATGCGTATCACAGAGGCGCTGCGAAGAGGGAATTGCCTGTTATTCAGGGCGCTCTCGATCACCAGCCCGTGGTCGGCGGGCCGTATGAAGGCGAAGCGAGACAATCGATAAGTATCCTGCCAGTTCAACATTGCCGAAAGTAGTGAAATCGATATCTAGAGTAAAGTTGAGGCGCGAGAAGAAATTCACGCGCCTCACCAAACATCATCTTCCAAACAGCGTGATTAGCCAGCTTCTTGGTGCCGCCGCCTGCGCGCCTCAGAAACACAAAGCATTGAGCCGCCGGCTGCTGTCATTTCATCAGCTGGGTTCAGGTGCAGAACAGGAGCTGCCACACGAGAAACAAGGAAACGGAGTTATCGCGCAGGACGCCGACATTTCCGGTCCGCCACGTGCGCCTTCCTGGAAGAAGATCTTAATCTCTTCCATTTCGATTCCCGTGAGATCGAGCTCAAGCGGTTTACCAGTTTCATTGTGCATTCCTATATCCTCCTTTCATTCAGTTGCAGCCACAAAAAGATGCCGCAGCACCGGAAACAAAACGGGATGCGGCCATTTCAGGAACGCTCCCCCGTGTAAGAGATCCAATTTCCTCTATTTCGATCCCAGCTGGAATCAACTTGAACATCATCTTCCAAACAGCGTGATTAGCCAGCTTCTTGCTGCGGCCGCCTGCGCGCCTCAGAAACACAAAGCATTGAGCCGCCGGCTGCTTTCATTTCATCAGCTGGTCGGTTCAGGTGCAGAACAGGAGCTGCCACACGAGAAGCAGGGGAAGGGAACTATTTGGCAAGAGGCCGACATTTCCGGCCCGCCACGCGCTCCTTCCTGGAAGAAGATCTTGATCTCTTCCATTTCGATTCCCGTGAGATCGAGCTCAAGCGGTTTACCAGTTTCATTGTGCATTCCTACATCCTCCTTTCATTCAGTTTCAGCCACAAAAAGATGCCGCAGCACCGGAAACAAATCGGGATGCGGCCATTTCAGAAACGCTCCCCAGTGTAAGAAATCCAATTTCCTCGATTTCGATCCCAGCTGGAGTCAACTTGAATGAACTTCCTGATTCGCAACATCCTTCCTCCTTGAGCTGGAATATCGAGGGTCAAAAATGCGGGGCCCACCAGGCTGGCGACAGCTAGTCAAAGGGATGAATATCAAGGTTCAGCTGGCTCTCGTCTTTCAGGATCTGTCCGGTAAACTTCTGAGACAGATGTCGCAGCCGATCCGTGATATTCAATCGCACGCTGTAGTACCCAAACCACATCGGATAGAGGCCCGGTATGATAGTCCGTAGACAAAACAAATTGCGATCGGCAAACTCGCGATGGGTCAAATCCTTCACGAGCACGTTTAACCCAAGCTCGCTGAGATGACCGGCGATGGTTGCTATGATCTGCTTCAGGTTGTAACGATCCTGCCGGGGAACCAGCGAGTTCCGATCAACATCTTTCGCTGTGAGAACAGGACGAGCGTCAAAATCCAGGAAAGAAACACGACCAAAGTTTTCTTCAGCAAAATAGTACGCGGCGTGATCTTCCGGCGATACCACGGCTTCAGGATGCGCCAGCAGCTCTCTAGCCTTGGATTCATCATGGAACCTCACATCCGGCATGGTTGCCATGTCCTTAAGCGCGCTCAGCGCAGCTTCATCACAATGCAAGCGGCAAGCCGCGCTCAGCATCACTTTGGGTCCCTTTCCATGCTGGCGGACAGCGACACACAGAACTACAGGCAGTCCGAGATCGCTCGTTAAATCAAAAAGATGAATGGCATAGTTGCGATAGGTATGACAGGCCCGGCACCAGACTAGCTGAAACTCCTCCAGCGTGATTGACTCCGGATGGATCTTCCGGCAGGAACGGCGGAGATACCAGGCAGTCAAGAATGCGTCGCGTTCAATCAGCTCAAGGATGGAGAACAGCGCAGCTTCTTCAAAAGTGCCGCCCACAGCACATCCATTGCTGCTGCTCCGGATACAAAGATTCTCTCCAGGAAGAGAGTAGGTGGTGAACCAGACTTCCTGCGCGGGCACCAGATGGGTTTTACCCGTTTGCAAGTCCTGCGCCGTACACCAGTACATGGAGACATCGCTTGCATAAGGAATACGTACGCCTGCAGGATCGGGGCGGGGAAGGCGGAAGCAAAGCGACTGCGGATCGACGGCCGTCGTGGAAAACATCTCGTAGCTGCCGTATATCAGATGAGCTTTGGGATCAACAAAGCTCGCACAAAAACGTTCAAGCACCTCGCAGCGGGCCGTGATCGCGGCGCCCGCAATCCTCCGGCCTTTGCCGCCGCAGAAAATTCGCTTGTCATGGCCGCCTGCGAGTTGAGTGAGTACCACAGGAAATGCGAGTTGGCTGGCGACTGCATCTTCCTGCCGGATTAAGCCGATATCGGGAGAAAGTAAATCGCTAAGTTCCGGGCCCTGACCGATTCTCAAATGCCGTTCTGAAAAACGGTCCTGCAGCGGGGGAATGCGTTCCGCCTCGATCAGGCAGTCCCGCTCCGAATGCCGGATGAGCGGCGGCTTCGACTTAGGATGAACAAAGGCCTTGGTTTTTCTGATTTCACCATTCGTCAGGTCAAAGGTAATGAGAGTGCCGGAAGGACAATCCCGCCAGAAGCTGGCCACAATTTCGAGCGCCTCGACCGGATAGAAGAAATCAAACTGCTCCTGGCCGTAAGCGGCCAGATGCTTGATATCAACTCGATAATCATCACGCAGCCAGCGGAGCACCGACCCGATCTTTGGGCCTTCCGGCACGCTGGAATTTTCGTACAAATAGATCCTATGAAAATCGAATATCAGGAAACTGTCCCAGGATTCCCATTTGAGATGGTCATCCAAATACATCCCGAGAAATGAATCCACGTAGATTTCGCGATCCAAAGAGGGCTCGGTCAAACGCAGCAGCGTCTCGCGGAGCGGAGCAGCGGAAGGCGCCAACAGCCTTTTACCGAATGACAATGTCTGGGTCTTCGTTTGCATCGTGAAAGTGGCCTATCCAGGCAGAAATCCCAAATTGCTCCACATGTCTGAAAGTGAAACTCCTGTCAATGTGCATTTCATTGAGGGTTTTTTCGCGGTCGCCAACCAGCCGGCGGAGCTCGTCTTCGTTCAGGAAGGTAGCGAAATCGCAGTCATGTTTCGGCGGAACGGCGGGAAGAGAATCGCCGTAAAACGTATCCTTCGTGACCATGATCAGCAGGTCGCGAATGGCCTTGGATTCAATGAAGGAGTAAGCGATACGTCCTTGCGACTGGCAGACATGAAGACCGCAAACAGTCGAGCGAATGTTGACAATCAGCGTCCGCAGCCGGGTTCTGAGTATATCCGTCAAATGCGCAATGTGCGGATGTGGCTGGCCAGGTTGTAGCAGATCGGCTTCGCGGCGGCCGGTATCGGAGTAAGGTTCGGACAAGCTCCAGCAGAAGCGTTCCAAGGCGCCGGCACGAGCCTCAAGAAGCGAGGCCGCAATCGGCCACAAGTGCGACTCCGGTAGGCGGATACGCGCCCGCCGCAGCCGCGGATTGCTGCCGTTCCCGCCTGTCCGTTCCGTCACAAAGGCATGCTTCGCTGATTCGCCGGAGGCGGCCAGGACTCCACGTACAACAAGTTCGCGCCGGAGTTCTTCCTGGAGCAAATCGTATTGTATTCCGCAGCCGGTAACAGAAGTGGCGTAGAACGGAAGTGAGGCTTGTGCCACCACCAGAGGAATCTGATCGTCTTGTGTCATCCTGACGAAATCGGGAACGAGGTGTTTCTTTTCCGGCTGATGGGTGAAGGCACCCTCAAACCGCAGAGTCAAACCTGAATCGGCATCGAGAGAATAAACCCGCAACTTTCTGCCATTCCATGACTCAGAACGGACAGTCGCGAGAAGCCACGCAAGCAGCTGTCCGTCACCAACGACTTCGCCGTCCACCGCCCAACGCAGTGCGGTTGAATCTTGCGCGATTACATAAATGAGGTGCGGGCCCTTCGTTCCCTGACGCCATATGCCCGACCAGGCTGCGTCCATCTGGGCCGGCGTGCAGAAGGCGAAACGCAGATCACATTCAGGCTGGTGCGGGTCTTCCTGGTGGCCGTGGCAGGAAACAAATACTCTCTTTCCATAGAAAGTAAACAGTTGTGAACGGCTGCGAAAATCAGGAATCTTCTCTTGATTGGCCGGATACTGCTCGCGATCTGCCTGGCCTGGCTGCAGAAATCCGTCGGCTTCAGCGATGGCCTCCAGGTATTTCTCTATCGCCGAACGCTTCTCTGGAGAAACGGCAGAAAGGAGATCTTCTTTTTTGTATTGGCCGTTAAGATAGTGCTTTAGCCTATCGTGAACTTCATCTATCTGGCGAGCCTGTATTTTGGTCAGGCCTTTTCTGTTGAATATATACAGCCATCCCTTGGCGGGGATGATCACGGCGGCCGGATCTATCAATAGTGTCACAATCGCGATCCCAGCCTGAACAAGCTGCCATCAATGTTCAGGGCGAATTCGGACTATAAACTACGAGGCCCCGAAACCCATTAACTATTCCATGGCCGGAAAAATAAGATGACAACAATAGCAAATTCACTCATACAATACAAAGCAAACTTGCAGGAAATAGATATGCAACAAGGCTAGTGCATATTGCAGCAAGGTCTACATGCTAACTATTCATCATTGGGATTGAGAAGGTAGATGAATAGTAAAGCTTCGCTGCTGCTGGAGTGGAGTATAGGAAGACCTTGTATCACCATTACTGGCCAGACTGCTGACTATATCTCGCCAAGACCGTCAAGGGTTTCCCCCCCGGGTTGCGCTTCCCGACGAATCCGGCCTCTGCAGTGTGGGTCGAATGGCTTGTCTTGGCATCGCAGGGATTGGACTGTCCAGCCTTCGCCGGTAAACGGCGCTCGATTGGGAGGCCTACTATCTCGCTTTCTGCAATGTGGCAGCCGAGTGAGAGGGAGTAAACTGAATCGCGGATGTGAGTCCTTTTCCTTCCGTGATCACGACGGTGCGGTCGGCGTCAATGTGGGTGAGTTTGTCGATGAGTCCACTGGGCCAATTGATTTCCAATGATTCTACCTTGGTGCTCTGACCCAACCCAAAGGTGAGAACGAGTTCACTCTGGGAGATGTAGCTTGACCCACTATGCACGAGTTGTGACTGGCTGCCGTCCGGGTACTTGATGTGCACGACGGCCCCAATGCCGTCGCGGTTAGACTTAGTGCCTTGTAACTTGACGCGCAACGCGTGGTTCCGGTTGCCGCCATCATTGCGGAACAAAACCGCCGGACCAGCGTTCGTAGTTACGAGTATGTCCAGATCACCATCATTATCAATATCGGCATAGGCGGCACCGCGGGCCACCCTGGGTGTGCGAAAGTCACTTCCCGCCGAGGCAGTCACCTCGGCAAACTTGCCATGGCCCAGATTGCGAAACAAGTGCGGCGGCTGACGGTATTTGAGGACCGCTGTTGTGCGCTCAATGTCTGGATCGATATGGCCATTGGCGACGAAAATGTCCGGCCATCCATCCAGGTCATAGTCGAAGAAAAAGCAGCCGAAGCCCAGGGTCAGGAGGCTGGCGCGGCCGACGGTGGACCTGGGAGCATCGTCGACAAATAATCCGTTACCCTCATTGTGATAGAGGGAGAGCATCTGGTTTGAGAAATTCGTGATGATTACGCTGGGCCGGCCGCTACGGTCGTAGTCGGCAACATCCACTCCCATCCCGGCACGGGCCATTCCGTCCTCACTAAAGGCAATGCCGGCTTGGATTCCGACCTCACTAAACCCGCCGTGCTGGTTGTTCACATAGAGTTTGTTGGGTTGAGTATCGTTAGCGACAATGAAATCAATCCAGCCATCGTCGTTGTAATCCAGAATGGCGATGCCCAGCGACTTTGCCGAAGAATCGTACAAACCAGCTTTTTTGGTGACGTCCTCAAACTTGCCGTTGCCCAGATTGCGCCACAGACGGAGTGACGTACCTTTATAGGATTCCGGCGTGCAATAGGATTTATGCGTGCCATCGATGCTGCAATTGAGATCGGCTGCTGGTGCCCACTGAACGTAGTTGGCAACCAGCAGGTCAAGATTTCCGTCTCGATCATAATCCAGCCAGGCCGCACTGGTGCTGAACTCATGAATTCCGGAGAGGCCGGCCTCGGCGGTGACGTCACGAAAAGTGCCGTTGCCATTGTTGTGAAATAAACGGCTTTGCCCTAAAGCGCTGACAAAGATGTCATCGAACCCGTCATTGTCATAGTCGCCCACGGCCACGCCCATGCCATACATGCTTACGGCTAATCCCGCTCTCTCGGTTACATCCGTAAAGGTGCCGTTCCGCTCGTTGTGAAATAGTTTGAGTGTTGCCCTGGTTCCAGGGTGATCCGGCCAATCGTCGCCATTCACCAGAAGGATGTCCGGATAGCCATCATTGTCATAGTCAAGGAATGCGCATCCGGGACCCAAGGTTTCAGGCAGGTACTTCCTGCCAAAGGCGCCATTATGATGTAGAAAGTGAATTCCCGCTGATTGGGTAATATCCGTAAAATGCACAGCGCCCTGGGCCTGTGCGAGCGCAACACCTTGCGTACAGACCAGGAAATAGAAAACGCCTGCAAGAAAGAATCGGCTACCTCGTCTCGATCGTTCGGAGTTCATGGTGAGACGTTCCCGGGAATGCGAGCTGTTTGACGGTTGCGCGATCGCATGATTGGATTGCGGCCTCCCGGATTAGCAAGAGGCAAAGATACATGTTCGTGGATCGTTTGCCGCTCATTGTTGTCTTCGGGGGATATCCGGCGATACGGGCCGGTAAGGGCCTGTGCGCTCTCATCGGCCTTGAAGCGGGAATAGAGCCTTTCTTCACGCTCCATTTCCGCTTTCTTGCCCAGTCCGCGATAGCACAGCATCAATGTGTAGTGCGCCTGAAGATCTTCAGGATCGATGGCCAGGACGCGACGGAGTTCCCGCACGGCGTCGTCATAACGGCGTTGCAGGAAGTAAATTCTTGCCAGATCATTGAGTGCCACCCGATCGAACGGATATTGCACGATCACCTTCTCAAGATGTTGGTTGGCTTCGTCATATTTGCCTTCCTGGCGTAGCAGCCGCGCGAAGAAGTAGTTGGCTCGCGCCAACTCAGGTTGCAGTCGAAGCGCCTGTTGCAATACCTGGCGCGCAGAATCCAGACCGCCTTCCTGCAGAGCGACTCTTCCGAGATTGACCCAGCCATCTGAATTCGCGGGATCGACGCGTGTCATCTGTTCAAACGCCCGCCGGGCTCCTTTCAGATCGCCTTGAAGAAGCAAACCGATCCCATAGTCATTCCAGCGCGTCCAGTCGCTGCGATCGGCTTGAATGTTCATCGCAATCGCGGGTGCGCTGGCCGGAAGAACCTCGAGCGGGACCTCAGCTTTTGACAATACCGTGATCGGCAGATCCGGGATGCTTTTGAGGTTGCCGGAGACGTCGGTCGTCGCTCCGGAAAACTTGTACTTTCGGTCATCGTATTCCGGAGTTGCAGGAGGTTGTGAAGCCTCCCGGTCCAGGATTCCGCCATAGGAGAAATGGGTGTTGTACCACGAGAATTTTCTGTAGCACAATCGCGCCTGAAGCTTGAGTTGGTTGCCGGCATCTGCTGGCACCTGTAACCGATAATGCACTGTGTCGGCCGCCCCGGGAGGAATCAACCGCGCATATACCAGCGCTCGGCTGGCCCAGGCGTTTCTCTTGTTGATCGGATTGCCATGAGCGTCGATCTGAAGAGCGCGATAGAAATGCGCTCCCTTGTCCACCGGACCGCGTCCATCATCGTCTACTCTTCCGCTCCAAAAGATCACGCGCTCCTGGTCATCGGTGACTTTAAATTCGACCCATACGTCGAAGGCGTCAACTGTGCCGGCAGGAAAGAAGTGGCCAAGCTTGCGTGTGCGCACCACGACGTCGATCCTGACACTGTCTCCCCGGCGGACCGCGGGGTGAATGCGGTTTAAGGGAGCGCTGATCGGCACCGCCGTGGTATGGCTCTCGCCAGAAAGAAGTGAACCCGATTCCTCCCCCACGGCGAATGTTGTCGACAATTCGGCAGGATGCTCCGTCGACGAGGCGAGTGTGGGTTTGGCTGGCGACATGGCGAAGATGTCGACGGTTACTGCATCCTTCAAAAAAGCCTGCACAAGTTGGAGCTGCGAGTCGTCCCCGTTGACAAAGGGTACGGCAGTATTGGCGGCGGCAAAAGCGTGCGAGTGGACCCTTCCTTGGGACGAGCCTTGATCGGTCGACGGGGTTGCCGGCATATGACAATCGGCGCACTGTTGAGATTTGGGGGGATAGTAAAAGGAACGGGCGCCGAATCCAGACACCCCGCTGGACTGCCAGTTGTCATAGTCATCGAAACCCCGGACCCAGCGGTAGTGATTGACCGGCTCATCCAGATGCACCTTGTGACAGGTGGAACAAAACTCGGCAGTCTGCGTGCGCACAAATGGTTTCAAGAACAGACGGCGATGAGGCTCGGGATTCAGGAAGGTCAGGTAATCGTGGATTTGCCGGATCAGGGGATTCTTGCTGGCAGCAAGCTCGTGCAGTTTGGGGTACTCGAGCACCAGGTCAGCCTGGCCCATGGTGCTTTTAATTCGCGCAACGGAATGGCACATCATGCAGCCCAGGCCCGCCTTTGCCTCCGGCCGGGACATAATCTGCTGCACTGGCTGGTCAAAGAGCCCACTGTAGAGTAAAGCCGGATCGTGGCATCCAGCGCACCACTTGGAAGACTTCACCCCGACCACATCCTGCATGTACTCGATACTTTTTCTATACCATTGGTTGTTGAATGAAGAAAAGTGATGCATGGAGCTGTTCCACTGCCGGTAAATGTCGCTGTGACAGCGCTGGCATGCATCTGACTCGAGGAAGTACTGGCTCGGTATGTGACCTGCATCCGCGGTTTGAGCCGAACTAGGGAAGAAGAGCCCCTTGGGGCCATCGCCTTCTTCGTTCATGGAGAGAGGAACGTCGATTGGATTGGTGATTCGATGAGTCCTGAGCCAAAGCCCTTGTCTCACTTGCCAGCCACCCAATGTGAGAAGTATTACGGTCGCGAGACCGGCGATCGAAACAGGTACCTTTTCCCAACCTTTCGTGAACCATTCTTTTAATTCTGCCCACCGCAGCGCCAACCATGCTGTGGCCAGGAATGACAACCCAATGTGAGCGAACATCGAGGGCCAATGTGGCCTGGCCGTGCCCGTAAAGAGAAGTGCGACACCGACTGCCGCGCCGATCGACAGCACGATCCAGCCAGCATTTTTGAGCAACGCCTCGCGCGAAAAGATGCGAGACCAATTCCGGAGCAGGAGAGCTGCGAGGACCAGGCCAAGAATCGCATGCACCAGGACGATGGCGATGTAAAACAGACTTACAGAGGGAAAAATGTAGAGATAAATGGCGGATGCGAAAAGAATGAATGTCAGGCGAAGAAGCTTTAAAGAAAAGAACCCCGCATTAGACGCCGCCATTGAAGACTCCCCAATGGCAGGACCAGGAGCGCATTCTGCCTTCGAGTGTTTTGAATACTAAGAATCCCTTTGTGATTCTGAATGGACAAATCAACCGGACAAAATGCGTCGCTGTTAAAAAAAATGAGACGTACCTTGCAAAGCTGATCCCGAAAAGGGGGCAGCCTGTGGACAAACCAAAAACGCCAAACATGTTTGTGCGCTGCCCAGCCGATACTGCTTCACAAGCTATCAATGAAGAGTTGTCGCCCCCGTGCACATTGCGCAGCCCCAGGGTGGGATGGCTTGTTAGCGCCCTCCTACCGGAGAATCAACGAAACGGTACACGCCGCCAACGACAACCGCACCAGCCAACCCACGGAATGAGAGGCGATCACCGCGGGATGGAACTTGATCCAAACTGCATAGGTCAGAATGAGAGGCAGCGCCGCCGCTAGCCAGATAGCCATGGCCAGCCTCAGTGTGCTCATGTATGTGTGCAACCCGAACTGTGAACACACCGCAGCAAACACCAGAGCGGTGAAAAATCCCAATACAATACTGGAAAAAACCGATTTTCCTTCTCCCGTTCCTCTTGTGCTTCGCCAAATCTCCGGATACTGGAAATATTTGTTGTGAAAAAGCACCCCCATGAAGAGCCAGTCTGATAAGGAAATCGCAAACCCTGCCACCAGAACAGCAGCAACAAAATGCATCCAGTCCATAGTCACCTCTCAGGGAAAAACGGGAGCGATGGTAATACAAGGACCTAAGGACGTCAACGAGATTGTAGGTCGCCCGAGAAATAAGCAGCAGAACCGAAAGAGGTTATGAATTAGCCATTGCCTAGTCTTGTACGATGCCTTCTTCCTGCCCGGAAAAGCATTCCGATAGCTACCTATGCATTGGAAGCCAGGGGCCGAAAGCTAGAATTGAGACCGTTTCGGGGCCGGTTGCGGTATACTCGACGGCGAATTTCCCGGGAACCATCTCACACAACGCCTTCCCTGGTGCGGAGGATTGTAATGCGAAGAATGTGTTGGCTCACTCTAATGCTCGTAGTTCTCTTTATGACTATCCGAGGATCGGCTCAAACCTATGCCACGGAGATGAAAAGTTTGCTTTCACAAGGGCATAAGCTCGATTTTCATAAGTACCAGATCTTGCTTGGACCGACGACGAACTTCGCCATTGGAACAATGTACCCGCTTGACATCACGCAAAAAGGGTTCGACCTGGCAAAGGTTGGCATTTACGGCGATTCCAGCAATTGGTGGACAACGATTTCTGAGAATGACAAACGCGCCGCGCTGCGGGCAATTGTTCGTCCTGAGGGAGGACCAATGGAGTTGCGCGGACTGCAAACCAAGCCCCTTAATCTAAGCAAGGTGTTCCCACAGATTTCGGCAGCTCTCGCCGCGGACGGACAAAAGAACGATTCCCAAGTCCAAGTCGTGCTCTCAGCCTCCAGTTTGCAAACCAGGACGATTGATTGGCTGGAGCTAGATGATGCCGTCTACATGGAGCACCTGATCAGACCTGCGATTATCGAACACGCGGACAAACGGGACTTTGCCATGACCACAGGTGATCTGGTGCTGAATGATTTCGAGGCGCATGTAATCGTGCCGCAAGGCTCGCCTGAACTGAAGAGACGAATCGAGGCAGTTTTGGATGCTTTCGTGCATCATAGCCCGTCTTCTTTTGATTTGAGGGCAAATAGCGATGGAAGCTATACCTTAGCCGGTAAACTACCGGTGGTTGTCGCAGTTTACATAACGCGTCCCCCGACCATGAAGTGGGCTGATCTGGGTGACCGTCGACTCAAACCTTTGAGCACCCCCTATTTACTTGGCGAGATTGCCAAAGTGGAACGATCAGAGACTGCTGTTTCAAGTCAATAACCGAGATGGGCAAGAGCCCTCAGGTCTAGCCTGGCTGGTCCGGAGTTTTCGCAGCAGAAGGTCACCGAGTTTGCTGGCAAGCCGTTCATCATCAATAGTTCTTCCCTAGCTAATGCTTTTTAGTTGTTGGGCCTGTGCTAAAGTGACGTCCCCCGAGACGCAGATGAACAATGCAGCTCTTCGCCGAGAGATGTTTCTGACGATGGTGGTGTGTTTGCTTAGCTCGACCGCGCTTGGGGCCTGGAACGCCGACTGCGATGCTATGGGTCAGATTTCTGGGGTGGTACAAGATCAGACGGAAGCGGTTATTGTTGGCGCCCGGGTATCGCTTGTTGTGCGCGGCAAGCAGCGTGCTTCGGCGGTTACCAATGCGCAGGGCATTTTTGTCTTCTCCTGTCTGATTCCCGGCGACTATAGCCTCAAGGCAACGGCAAAAGGATTCGCGTCCAGGCAAATTGACGTGCACCTGGTTGAGTCGGAGCAGAAAAAGATCGAGGTGGCATTACGCATCGCCACGCAACATTCGACCATTACGGCTGTTGCGCCGAGCCCTCCGCCGGAGAGCTCGGACCCGGGATCTCTGACCTTGAACGAGCAACAGCTCGCGGCCCTCGCAGATGATCCAGACGATTTCCAGAGAGAGCTCCAGGCACTCGCCGCAACTTCGGGCGGCATACCAGGTCAGGCCACTGTCACGGTCGACGGTTTTTCCAACGCCAGCCGATTACCTCCCAAATCCGCCATCGGCGAAGTCCGGATCAATCCTGATCTTTTTTCCTCTGAATATGAAAACCCTCCCTATCAAGGCGGGCGAATCGAGGTGGTGACCAAGCCGGGCCAAACAAAATTCCACGGCGCCGCTTTCTTCTCTTTGAGCGGCTTGCTGCTTAATGCCCGCGATCCTCTGGCGCATACCGAGGGCCCGATCAACAGGGAGCGGTACGGAGCCGACCTGAGCGGCCCCCTGTTCACCAAAAAAAACGATTTTTCTCTTCACGTTGAATACCGCACGGTGGGTGAGAATAAGGCCATCAACGCATTTGCGCTCAACCCTCAAACGCAGATCGTTCCGCTGGCGGAAGATGTAGGGTCCGTGAGTTCCCAATGGTTAAGTTCGGCCCGGGCAGATTGGCAACTGAGCGCAAAGGACAATCTGATCACCTCTTTCAGCGTGCACCGGAACCATTCGAGCAATGACGGCGTGGGAGGAATGGTCTTGCCAGAGGCCGGCTATCAGACTTCGCAGGAAGAATACGCGCTCCGTATCAGCAACAATGACGCCATCAACGCGAAACTCCTTCATCAAAGCAGGGTGGGACTTACCTGGAAGAACCTCGATCAGGTACCCAATTCGACTGCTCCGGCCCTGATTGTTGAAGGAGCATTTTCCGGCGGCGGCGCTGCCTCCCAGTTTCAACGGCGCAGTGAGCAGGATCTTGAGCTGGGGGATAATTTGCTTCTCACCCACAAGGCCCATTCGCTTAAGGTGGGTGCGGTAGCCGTGGGCAGGCGAATCGACGACCGCTCCAGTGAATTGTTCAATGGCCTGTTCGACTTTGGCGGTGGTTTCGGACCTGCCCTGGACGCCGCGGGAAACCCGATACCAGGTACTTCGCAGTTTCTGTCCGGACTCGAGCAATATCGCCGGACATTAGTGGGGTTGGCGGGCGGAAAGCCTACCAACTTCGTGGTTAACAACGGCGATCCTCACGTTCAATTTACGCAATGGCGAGTGGCGGCTTTTGTTCAGGATGAATGGAAGGTCAGCCATCGCGTGGCTCTGTCTTCGGGGTTGCGCTATGCCATGGAAAGCACGCCGTCCAGCCTGGGAACGTTCGCGCCCAGACTGGGATTGGCCTGGTCACCCTGGCCAAAGCCCTGGTTGATACTGCGGGCCCGGGCCGGGTTGTTCTATCAGCCAATCGATGAGAGCGTAGTTTTGCGCGAGCGTCAGCTGGATGGAACCACTACCCTACAAACGATTCTGTATGCTCCCGAGTTTGCGGCTCTCCCGGATCCGTCGACCGCAGTGGCTCTGGTACGAAACCTGCGCCGGTTTGCAGATGATGCAGGTCCTTCCCGGACCGTCGAAACCCAGATAGGGTTGGACGCTAACCTGCCGGCCCATTGGAAGCTGGAGGCCAGCGGCTACTGGACCTGGGCGCACCATGTATTACGTTCGGTGAATGTTAATTCCCCTATCCTTGCGGACGTAACCTCGAATCCCTTCACCGCACCTCGCCCGATTACGCCCGGAATTAATGTCTTTGAATACCAATCGTCCGGTTTACTGGAGGGGCCGGTGATTTTTGTAGGTATCAACCAGTTTTCTTCCAAACGCTACAGTCTGCTTATCGGTTACCTCAATTTTGGTATGACGACCAACGCCGACAACTCAACCACCTTCCCGCAATCGGCTTTCAGCTCACGGGGTGAAATGGCGAGGCCGAGTTGGGAAGCCAGGCAGCGCGTGTTCTCCACCGCGCAATTGAATCTGCCCTGGGATGTTTCTTTGTCATCGCATCTGGAAGCAGCTTCCGGTTTGCCTTATAACATCACCACGGGCTTCGATAATAATGGCGATGGAATCACCAATGATCGTCCTTCCGTTGCCGGGCCTGGAGATCCTCTCCGCATACTGACCACCTTTGGCCCGCTGACCCCTCTGACGATAGAAGGTAATATCCCGAGGAATCTGGGGACCATGCCGGCGACCGTCCACCTCGACCTGAGCCTCAGCCGGCGCTTTGCCTTGCATCCGAGCGTACCGGAGAACAGCAGAGCCATCACCGTCGTGGCTCGGGTCAGCAATGTAATCAACCACACAAATGTTACCGCCGTGAATACCATCCTGGGATCTCCGGCGTTCACACAACCGGTAACTGCCGATGCGGGGCGACGAATCGAACTGGGAGGAAGATATAGCTTCTGACCTGGCAAAAAATTTTACGGAGGACTTAGCATGAAAACCTTTCGCATGACGTTGGCAATCGCGGCCCTGCAAACGCTGCTTTCCGGTTCCGCCCTCGCGCTCCAGAACCAGGAGAAGGCCCTTATGGAAGCGCCACCTCTGCCGCCTCTGCTCACTCAGTTTGAATACTGGTCGCAGCAATATGTGCAATGGCCGGCCGCTACATTTCCAGTGTGGAGTATTGAAGTATCGGAATTTGTAGACCGCGACAAAAAAGACCCTCTCTATGATGTCGTGATCGAGGACCGCAAGGGTCACAAGCGTACTCATTATTTGAGTGATGCAGTGCTCATACCCAAGATTCACGAAGGAGAGGTCCACGTCACCAAGATCAACGTAAAGAAGATCAGTGAAGATCCCCTGACCTTCGAGTTCAGTTTTGTGGATGAACAGAAGCGGCCTGTCTTTTGGCGGTTCGTGCAGGGCTCAGAGGTTTCGGCTCGCGGCTCGGGGTTGACCCAGATTGCGCGCCAGGACAAGCGGCCACTCATGCTGATGTACCGGGAACAAGGCGCGGTTGCGGGACAGGGGACCGCACTCCAGGTGGGGCAGGAAGTTTCCGAAGCGGAGGTTTGGAAAGAAATCAGCGCGCCGCCTTTCTTTGTTGCGTACCGAGGAGCTTTGACCGTCGGATCGGAAATCGCAGTCATCCTGTACGGAGATGTTGATTGGCACGTGGATCAGGCGCCAACCTCGCTTGCTGTAGGACAAAAATGGAAACTGAGTTCGAAAGAGCAGTGGGGCGGAAAAGCCGAAGAGCATGGGGGAACGCTGGAGATCACCAAGATCGCGGGAAGCAACTATACGTTTCAATTCCGTGCCGACTCGTTTGCAAACTCTGAAATCGTGGCTGAGGCCACGGCCGGCGGGTGGCGCGTCCTGTCATTGGCCAATGGAACTGAGGAACATGGGTTCGCCATCGCCTTTACGCCGGGCATCATCACCAGCGCCGAGGGGATGTCCAACCAGACGTTTGAGCTTCGCATGGGCAAGAGCAAGAAAGTTGGCGAAGGAACCATCACCACCAGCAAGAGCGACAACGGGGAACTGGAATGGATATGGCGCTTCAAAAGTCCCAACTGGGCCAAAGCCCGCAGCATAACGCAGAAAATCAAAACGGGGAGTGGAACAATGCACATCGACGAAATGATCGATGTTGATGGACCGCCCAAGCAAAGCCGCTTATTGCCATTTCCAGTCCCGGAAACGCGTTAGCGTGACGGCCGTTGCCGGGGATTCTTGTGTTCTGTAGTGCAGGCCAGGCCTTCCTGGCCCGCTTGCGATTGAAAAACGGCTTCAAGAAATGTCGCAATCGTTTTTGATTGCGTTTTTCTTCCCGTGAACGGACGGTTCGATGCAAAAGGGCAATGAAATTCGCGGCCGCAGCGACTTGGATGGGCGGCGGGGCGGAACAACACGCAGGCGGTTTATAAGCAGCCTGCTCGCCGCCGGCGCATTGGCAGCCGCGCCTATGAAACTGCTGTGCGCCGAGGGACTGCCTGCCGCCGACGGTATCGATCAGGCATTTCTCGGCCTCGTTCCCTTCGATGACGAACCCAGGCTTCGTCAGGATGAGATGATCGGAGCAGAGCTGGACGCGAGACTGTTCACCAATCTGTCCCGGCTGGATGAGCAGCAACTGATCGTGCCGGCTGACAAATTCTATATACGTACCGGCGCGTCCAAGGTGCTTCCCCCGGCGGAGAATTGGACCGTTCGAATTCAGTCAGGAAAACAAACCGAGGTATTGACCGCGCGACAGCTCGAATCGAAATCACTTCCGCTGGGAGCGTGCCTGATGGAATGCGCCGGCAACACCCGCGCGACCGGCTTCGGATTAATGAGCGCAGCCAACTGGAATGGCGTACCCATGAGCCGGGTGCTGGACAGCGTGAAGCAGCTGCCGAAAGAGATACTCATCTCGGGCTTCGACCAATACGCCTCACCTTCCTTGTCCTCAGTTGCCGGAGCCAGTTGGGTATTCACTCCGGATCAGCTCTACGGCAATGATTCCTTTCTCGCCACGCACATCAATGGTGCACGCCTGACTGCGGACCACGGAGGGCCCTTGAGGCTTGTAGTTCCGGGCTTCTATGGTTGTGCCAGTATCAAATGGGTCAAGGAAATCACTTTGCTCGACGACAGTGATACCGAATCCACCTCGCAGATGCTCGAGTATGCGCCTCGAACCCTGCAGCGCGGCCTGCCGTCACTGGCGCGAGAATACGCTCCACCGCAGGTGGAGCCGGCGGCAATGCCCATCCGAGTAGAACGATGGCGGGTTGGCTCGGAACTGCAGTACCAGGTGATTGGGATCGCGTGGGGAGGCCGCGAAGTGGAGACAGAATGGGAAATCCAGTTCAACTCCGACGCAGAGTATGCACAGATTCGCAGCCTGGCGGCGCTTCCTGGAAGGTACACCTGGGCCCTGTGGAAGTATGCGTGGAAACCAAGCGCGCCGGGAAAATATAGCATCAGGCTTCGTCCCAGGAATCCCGCTATTCCTGCACGACGTACCCGATCCGGTCATTATCTACGTTCTGTAAGCATCAGTAACGGCTGACGTTGGTAGCGATACTCGAAATAGAAAAAAGGGGCTCAGGATGTCTGGTCTTGGCGTAAGGAGCATGTTTCTCTTCTTGATTTTACTCGGATCGCTGCAGCAATCGCAGCGAGGCACGGGTGCGGCCGGGCATAATCCCGAGTTGGGAAAAGTAGTATTCACCTGTTCCTGTTCAGCGCGTGCGCAGGAGGAAATCGCTCGCGGTGTGGCATTGCTGCACTCCTTTCAATATCAGGAGGCGAACGCAACATTTACCGATGCTGCGGCAAGGGAGCCCTCTTGTGCGATGGCGCATTGGGGCATCGCCATGGCCAATACAAGATTGCTCTGGCATTTGCCCGGTGCGGGCGAGCTCGACGCGGGCCTGAATCAAGCCACGCTGGCGGAGCGTCTGCTGGCCCCGACCGACCGGGAGCGGCGCTATATTGCAGCGGCAGCAGCCTTTTTTCAGGACGACGTAAAACTGCCGTATGCCCGTCGGGTTCTAGCCCTCAAAGCGGTGCTGGGGAACCTTGCATCGAAGTACCCGGAGGACGTCGATGCACAGGCATTTTATGCGTTGTCTCTGGTTACCCTGGCCCATCTCGAAGCCAGGGGCAGTATGGAAGAGTTGAGCTATCGCCAGCAAGCGCTTGACATACTGGAGCCGTTATTTGCCAAGAACCCGGACCATCCAGGTCTTGCCCATTACATCATCCATGCCGCGGACACTTCGACGCTGGCATCGCGGGGCATTGAGGCAGCACGCCGGTACGCAGCGATAGCGCCCAGTTCCCCTCATGCTCTTCACATGCCTTCCCATATATTTTTCTGGCTGGGGATGTGGAAAGAAGCTGCCGCGTGTAATTTGGCTGCGGCGCATGCCGGTCAAGAAGCAACCCTGGAGGCCCATGGCAGCGCAGACTATACCTTGCATGCGATGGACTTCCTCGACTACAGCTACCTGCAAGGCGGGAGTATGCGGCAAGCCCAGAGATTGACCACCGATCTTGCCAACGTTCCGGGAGCGCCTTCTCGTCAGTTGGAGTTCTACCGGACGCTCCTCGACGCGCGGAACAGTCTGGAACTTCACCAGTGGAGGCAGGCAGCTTCGCTGCCCGATCCGAGCCCCGTGGCGCGATCACGTGGCTTTGCCTATTTCGTACGTGCAGTCGGCGCGGCCCGTTCCGGAAATATCGATGAAGCCAAAAAGCAACTGGACAAGCTGGTTCAGCTGCAAGACTCGGTCTTGTGGAATCAAGTCCAATTTGAGGAGGCCGAAGCCTGGCTTGATCACGCAGAAGGCAAGAACACGGACGCCATAGCGCTTCTTCGCTCTGCCTCGGAAGATGAGAGCGTCGCCTTGGCAGACTCATTGTTGATGCCGGCCCGAGAAATGCTCGCTGACCTTCTGCTGGAGTTGAACCGGCCGGAGGAAGCGCTGGCAGAATACAAAGTCGTCCTGTCAGTAAACCGCAACCGGTTCGACGCTCTTTCCGGAGCCATCCGGGCGGCGCACAATTCCGGCCGCAACGGGGAGGCTGCACAGCTTTATTCCACCCTGCTCTCGGGCGTGCTTCCGGATGCCGATCGGCCCGAGTTGGACGAGCTTAAAGCTCTCTTGCCCAATCCAAGAACCCTGACAGATGGATCGATTAACCGAAAGTGACGTTGAATCGAATACGGCCGGCAACTATCTGGGTCTGAGCTGTTGCAGATCCCGCACTGGCTGACGGACATTGAAGGTTTTGCGATACTCCATGTGCCGGCGGTCGGCAGGAAAGTGTTGCGTCGAAGGATAGGGATAGCTGGACATGCCATGAAAGGGAAGCGGTTCAACACTGTCTCCGAAGGCGGTATTGGAATCAGCATCCTTGGCCCAGCCATCGACGAGGAGCATGAAATCCCGCGTCCAGCCTGCGGGCAAGGCCGGCAGATGCCGGGGAGAAAAGCGGGTTCGTATTTCATCACCAGACCCCATGATCACCATCATGTCATCTGTGCGTGCGAGCAAACGTCGCACGTCGCCTTCCCGCGTGTACATACCCGGCGTCGGATTCCACATGGTAGTGGGTCTCCATGATTCATAGATGAAGGTTGTGGGCTTAGGTGAATCCGCGTCTGAGCCGGAGCTGGAGAAACCCCGATAGGCAAGGTTCGCTCCCGTCATCGTCAGCGAACTGAGCCGCAGCGGAGCATCCGGATCATCTTCGGCCAGAAAAATATCATCCCAATACACACAGAGGTTGGTAACAATACGCAGCTTGCGTTCCCCGGCCGATAACTTGCCGCTGAGATCTACCACGATGCTTTTGGGTTTACCGGATGGCATTCCCATATCCGGAATCACAGTTCTCCACTCTCCGGATGGTTCGAGTACCTGCAAATAAGGAAAGACACCGCCATTCGGTGTCTCTTTTGAGGCTGCGAGAAACGTGCTGCCGTCTGCCCAATCGACCCAGCCGTTCAGCACCAGAATCGGATGGACATATGAGTTAAGATCTCCGAACTCGAGTTCGAGATAGTGCAATTCCGCCAGACCAGTCGCAGTACGCTGAAAGCTATCAACATACTGACCATCTTTTTGCCTTATCTTGCGCAACACATCCATGCCATTTTGGTCGCGGGCTGCGATCGGGCCCATGGGCTTCCGATAGCGGTAGACCTTGAATGGCGCAAACGGAGGTCCCGTGAACTTATCGCTGGTTTCAATCTGAAGCTCTTGCGGGTGGTCCACTGCGATCAAGGCCACTTCGTCGAGGTAAGAGACTTCTCTCAGCTCTTCCGTGATGCGGATATCAAATTCTCCGTCTACGGTGTGCAACAGTCCGGACGGGAGCTTTATGCGTTCGCGGTGATTTACGGGAAAGTACCGGCCATCACCACTGCTGGCACCGAGGGGCGCCACGCCGAGCACGTCACTGATGAAGGTCATGCGCTCTCCATCCCAGGCGAAGATGCTGGGACAGGAGCCCATCAGCCGCGGTTTCTCCTGAAAGGAAAGTTTGCGGTCAACCGGATTGGCTATTTCATTTTGTACCAGCCCGTTGGGCCAGGTAATGCGAACGGTGTCAGCCGACACGTACTGCCTGAGCCCGAAGTGCAAGGGGGAACCGGTGTAACGGCGCCGTTGATACCAGGCGCCTGCCTTGATCTCGACGACGGCTCCATAGGCCGATTTGAGGTTTTTGACCCCGCTGATATCGACGGAGATCGCGTGATTACCGGTGTCGGTAATATTGTTGGCCAGGAAGAGGTCGCCGGCAGGAGTGATGCCGGCAATGTCGACGCGCAGGTCGCCGTCGAAATCGGCGGCCACGGCGGCTACGAATGAAGGCAGATTTTCTACCGCCACCGGTTCAAAGCGCTGTTTTCCTGTATTGCGAAACCCTTTGCCGCTGACCACGAGGTCAGCAAAGCCTCGATTGGCAAAATCGGCCAACACTGGAGCTCCTGAATCCACCATATCCTTGGCTGAGACCAGGTGTCCGTGATCGTTGAAGAGGAATCTGTTGCCTTGTGGCGTGGCGACGAGGAGATCGGTCCAACCGTCGTTATTCATGTCGATGGCAGAAATCGCGCGAGCCGACGGAAAGACGCCAGTTACTGGAAGGGCTTCATAGCTCCCGAGCAACCGGTCCCGGTAAATCACGATTCGACCATCCCGGTACAATACTGCAACGTCGGTTTCGTTCAGATCGGGAAACAAATCAAGAATCGCGGCACTGACTGCGTTGCCAGGAATGAAAGGAAACCGGGCAGTCTGATCGTGGAATCCCGCCGAGCCGTCATTGCTTAGCAGGATCGAATGTTCGCCCAACAACAGAAGATCAAGGTGATAGTCATGGTCGTAGTCCAGCCAGATCCCGTCATTGTAAGTGCCCGAAGCGAGCTTTGTAGCCGGGGTCGAGAAAGAACCGGAGTGGTTGGTGAACAATTCAACATCATCATCCCGTATCACCAGAAGATCGGGCCAACCGTCGTTGTTGTAGTCTGCGGCAATCACCCGTTTAACACTGCGGAGCGCTTCAAGCGCAGGTTCATGGACCGCCCTGGTACCCGCGCGATAGATCTGGATGCCGGCCGGGGAGTACACCAGAAGATCAGGATGGCCTGCATTGGCAAAGTCGGCGGTGAGTACTCCGGCGCCGGCGGTGGGCAATCCCTGGGCAATCCAGCGCGGCTGGAATCTCAACTGCCTGCTGGTTCCATCCAATTCCGGATCTGATTCCACGGAATCGTAGATTTCCGAGAAGATGCTCCATTCAGGATCTTCAGGAACGGCTGCCCCTTCCTGCAGCTTGCGAATTCGATTGAATTTTTCCAGCTCCGCTGCTGCTTTTCCGGAGGATCCGGGTTGTCGAAAGACGATTGAGAGCTGGTAGTGCGGGGCGGCAAAATTGGGATTGAGACGGGCCGCCGCCTCAAACTGCTCGACGGCAAGATTTTTCCGCGCGGTCAGCTTGTACAGGACTCCCAGATTGTAGTGACTCGACGGGTCCGAAGGCACAAGGCGAAGCATCCCCCGAAACTGCGCTATGGCCTGGGTGTAACGTGCCTGCTTTTTGAAAATGATTCCGAGGTTGAACCAGGTATGCGGAATGGAAGGTGCCCGGTCTTGCGCAGCTCTGAGTTGCCGGATCGCTTCCGCCGTCTGTCCGCCGCGCAAGAGCGCCAGTCCGTAGTTGACTCTGTCACGGGCAGATCCGGCGGACAGTTTTAGGGCCTCCCGGAATTCGGCAATGGCTTGAGCCTCCGCTCCGGGGGTTTCATAGTAGGCCTTGCCTAAATTGCGGTGCGACCAGAGATCGGCAGTCTTATCCGAACCCGTTAAGCCGCACAAAGCTACGCTGAACAAGAAAAAGCAGGCGATGAAGACCGGCTTCACTTACGGTTCCACGCTTCCTCGATCGTGACCAGACGGTTGATGGAGACAGAGGCGACTTGCTTGATGCCGCTGGGCCAGAGTATCTCCAGGCGGTCGATTTTTTTTGCTTCTCCCAGACCGAAATGCAGGGTGCGGCTGCTTTGGCTTTCAAATCCGTTGCCGCCGTTGACTTCGCGAATCTGAGTCAGATTGCCGGCTCTGAGTGTCACCCTCGCTCCAATCGCATCACGATTCGACTTGGTGCCTATCAGTCTAACTTCCAGCCAATTACCCGCCGGCTGGCTCGTATTGTGAAAGAAGAGCAGTTCCTGATCTACATTGGACTGAACAAAATCGATTCTGCCATCATTGTCAAAGTCTGCCAAAGCGATACCGCGGCCGTCAAAATCATTGGCAACGCCGGCCGAGGCGCCAACCTCCGCGAATGAGCCGTTGCCCAGATTGCGGAAGAGCCGCTTTTTTTCATGGCCGTTCCAACTCTTGTCTCCAACATCCGGCCAGCGGGTATAGTCGGCAAGATCAGCTCCATCCAGTGTGCTCAGCAGACTTAGGGCGGGCACGTATTCTTCCCTGCCGGCCGAATGCAACCCATTGGCCACAATCAGATCCTGCCAGCCATCATTGTCAAAATCACCGAACTTGGCTGCCCAGGCCCATCCCGCCTCACAGGTCTCGGTTTCGCGCGATACGTCAGTGAATGTGCCGTCCCGGTTGTTATGCCAGAGCATATTGCACTGTTTGGCGTAGCGGTTGGTGATGTTGGTCACGTAGACATCCATCCAGCCGTCGTTGTCATAGTCGGCCACCTCGACGTTCATGCCATTCTTGTTGTCCCAGCCGATGGCACGCGCGGTGGCTTCACGAAAAGTGCCGTTGCCGTTGTTGAGAAACAAATGATCTGGGCCGTAATCCGACGCCAAATAGATATCCTGCAGCCCATCATTGTTAAGATCGCCATGGCCAACGTCAAAAATCCATTCCTTGATGCCGCCCAGATTGGCCTTTTCGGTAACGTCCTCGAAGACTCCGTTGCCCAGATTTCGCCAGAGCGACACGCCGCCGCCGTTCGTAGCATTGACCATGCTGTTGGGTAAAACATGAGTATCCTTAAGGTGGAGCAGATTTACGGGTTTGAAGTAGTTGCCAAACAGCAAATCGAGCTTGCCGTCGTTGTCGTAGTCAAATGCAATGACGGCTGCGCTATTGGCAAAACGGTTCAAGCCGGACTGCGCGGTCACATCTTTGAAAATGCCCCCGCCTTCATTATGGTACAAAATAGGGGTCCCGAAGCGAGCGAGCAGGAGGTCAGGCTTACCATCATTGTCATAGTCAAACCATAGAGCGTCTGTGACAAACCCATTCTCATCATTTCCTCCGCCTACACCGGCCGTAGACGTTACGTCTGTGAAAGTCATGTTGCCGTTGTTGTGGTAGAGATGGTTCTTTGTGCCTTCTCCTGAATCGACAACAAAAATATCTTCGTAGCCATCCCCATCGTAGTCAGCAACTGCCACGGCGGAGCCAAAAAGAGCAAACATCCGCAGCACCTCACCTTTTTCGCCGGGGAACCTTCTGCTGTGGTGCTGAACATGGATCCCGGCTCTAGCCGCCATCTCTTCGAAATGAATGGCGGAATGATCACCTGCATTGAAGGCGATGAGTAGCAGAAGGAGTGTCACGGATTTTATATTCATAAAACTCTGCTGAAACGAGTCCGCAAACTATCAAAGCGGAGCTGCAAGAAGCAAGCCGGAATTGTTTGTTCCGCGCTGTGGAAACAAATGATCAGCGAGGTTTACCGCCGACGAGCGAAATGACGCGAATGACCTGGGTCTGTCCGTTCAAGACTCCCCGGATGACAGCTTTTTCCCCCGCAATTTGAGTCAATCCCTCAGTATTGCCTTCCAGAGCGTAGACTTTGTCGCCCATGACCAGCGAGAACTTTGAGCCCAGCTCGTGGCAAAGCTTGGTGCAATCAGCTGCGGTTAGATTCGGATGCATCGTATGCTTCGAGCCACAGGCATAGTCCGAAACAACGCCGACAAACACTTGTTCTGCGGGTGGATCATCGAACGTGGTAGGCCAAGCGCGCAAGGCCAGCCGACCACAAATAACGATCAGCAGGAAAAGCACCGACATTGTGCTCATGCGGATTCTGGGCATAATCAGATTCATACAACGTCCAACATTGCGGGATGTGCCGAGCAAGCATAGCAGCCACCCGGCAAGATGTTAAGGATTTTTACAAGCGGATAAATACGGATCGCAGTGTAGGTTAACCGGGAAGTTATTAGTACTCGTCTAGAATCGGAGCCATAGTTTCGGTAGTTTGATTTCCTTCATATCTAAAGATTATTTTCCCCAATACTATTTTCTTCTTGACAACGAACTGGGCCGTGTTAGGCTTCTGGGCGAAATACATTGCAGCAGAACGTCCTCGAAAGTCATATGTCGGGATTCGAGCCTCGCCGTCCGACGGTTCTGCGCAGGGACCAATCCTTAAAACCAGGAAACACGTAGACAGGCTGATCTGCCTGGAAAGGTGTGCTTATGCGTAGAAGCATAGCTCGTGTCTATGGGAGCGCGTGTGCGCTTTTTTTGCTTGCTCTCCTAAGTCCCTTCGCCGCTATTGCCGCAGAAGAGAAGGGCGCTTCCAAACCCAGCGGCCTTGCAGAGTCCGATTGGATCACATTTAAAACCGAACAAGGACCCAACCAGGTCATTTCGACGGACTTGGATCGGGACGGGATCCTCGATCTCGTTATTGTGAATTCGACCAACAACAGCGTCTCCCTGATGAAGGGACAAGCCAACGGACTTTTTGCACCCGCGACCAAGATTAGTTTGCCGGGGCAGACTCCGTATTCCGTAGCGGCTGGGCGACTAGGCGGCGGATCGATGCCGGATCTGGTAGTTGCCAACCTGGCTACTTCAAGCCTCTCGATTCTTTATGCCGACGGAAAGGGAGGCTACAAGGCGCCGGTCCAGGTGGCGACCGAGAAAGCGCCGATGTTTGTGGTGACGGGAGATTTGGACGGCGACGGGCTGGATGATATCGCCGTACTGAACATGGAACGAGATACCGTGACCGTGTTCTTCAACAATCCCAGCCACACCTTCAAACCCGATTTGGTGCTGGCTACGCCAAAGTCCCCTGTGTTTCTGGCTCTCGCTGATCTGAAGCACGACGGACACAAGGACATCATTACCGCCAACAACGAAGCGGGCAATGTAGCGGTGTTTCGCAATGAAGGAAACAGAAAATTCTCTGCTGCCGCAAGCTTCCCGACCGGGTCCGGTCCGGTGGCCCTGGCGGTTGCGGATTTGAACGGAGACGGTTTCCCGGACATCGTCACGGCCAATGAAGACGCTGGGACGGTTTCTGTTCTGGCGGGTAAAGGCGATGGGTCATTTACTCACCTGCAGGACTATCCCGTGCGGCATCCGCAGAACATTGTGGTCGCCGATGTGAACAATGACCAGAAGCCGGACGTGATCGTTCCGGAACGGGAGAGTGACACGCTTGCCTTGCTGATGAACGATGGCACGGGAGTCCTGGCCGAGCCGGTCAGAATTCGCACCAAGGGCGAGCACCTGACCTCGCTGGTATCGGCAGATTTCAATCGCGACGGCAAGACTGACGTGTTGGGGGTTAGTTTCGTTTCGGGGACTCTGGCTGTCCTGTTGCAAGATATCAAGGTTCCACAGGTCGTCAAGGTGCTTCCGAACCCGTCCTTCCGCGTGCATCCCGCTGGGCTCGGAATTGACCACGACGTGAAGGTGCAATTCAATACCGCGCTTTCGCCGGCCACCCTGACAGATGACAGCGTACTTGTCTATGGCAGCATGTCTGGTTTTCACAAGACCAATCTGAAGTACGATGCCGAACAGCACACGGTTGTTCTGAAGCCCAAGGAGGGGCTGTTCGCCAAGAATCGGCATAACTCCTTCAAGATCGGGGAACTCGTGACGGTGATTTTGACCGATGCGATACGCTCCAATGAGGGAATCCCGATGAAGCACGGTCACGTTGCCGATTTCGAGATTCGACCGACTACGGGAACGGGAGACTTTAAGGAATCGGAGCGAGTTTATTGCGTGAAGATTCCCGGACGCCTGCGCGCTGCGGACATGAACAACGACGGGCACGTCGATGTCGTCGCCATGTGCCGCGAGGTAGACAGCGTACGCGTCTATTTCAATGATGGTAAGGCAAACTTTGGCCATTCAGTCACACTGCCAACCAAGGGCAATGGGCCGTGGGATCTCTGGGTGGCTGATCTGAACCGCGATGGCATCATGGACATTGCCATTGTCAATACCTTCACTTCGGATCTCGTCGTGCTCTATGGGCAGGGCAACGGCAAGTTTGCTGAGCCGCTGAAGATCGCCTCGGGCGCAGGGCCGATGGGTGTGATCGCGGCAGACGTCAACGGCGATGGATGGCTCGACCTGGTGACCGTGACCAAGGGCGGCCCGGAAGCGCTGGTATTTTTCAACGACCACAAGGGCGGTTTTGAGAAGCCTGTAAGTTACAAGGTTTCCCCCTCCCCGTATCACCTGACGGCGCGTGATCTGAATGGCGACGGGACGGTCGATCTGATGATGACGAATTTGGAGTCAGACCGGGGAACCATACTCCTGAATCAGGGTGACGGCACGTTTGTTGGCAAGCAGGAATTTCCGCTCTTGTTGGCCAAAGCTCTGGTTGGATGTTCCTGGCCCTGCTCGCCGTGTTGCGTGAACTGGGTGGTGACGAGTTGGAACATGGGCATCGTTACCGTCAACACCGCATCAGACGACATCTCTCTGTTCCGGTCGGATCGCAACGGGAAGTACAAGGAGCCGATCAAGTATGCCGTCGGTGCTACCCCCACCGACCAGGTGGTGGGCGATTTCAACGCAGACGGTTACCCTGATATCGCCGTAACGCTCGATGGTGGGAAAGTAGCGGTACTTCTCAACAATGGCGACGAAAGCGGGGGACTGCACAAGACTGCTGACCTGAAGGTCGGAGACAATCCAACTTCACCGATCCTTGCTGATTTCAATGAGGACGGAAGCCTTGATTTGGTTGTCGCCAACCAGTACTCGCACGATATTTCGGTACTGATAAATCCTCCGAATGCGGCAGCGGCTGCCAAGCCTGCGCCGAAGCCCGTGGTGGTTTCTCACGATCATCACGAACACTAATTCCCTAACCGGACTGCGCGTGAAGCCATCCAGGCTTCACGCGCAGCTGATTCGAGGTGGGCTGTGAAAACTCTGCAAATCCTGTGCGTTTTAATCGCGTCTGCTCTGTTGCTGGGTGCTCAGGCGCCTCAGGCGCCGTCGAAAGAGTCATCCAAGCGCATCCCGGTTGAATTCTTTGAACCTATCATCATGCCGACGGGCATCAGCCCGTACTTCGTCGTTGCGGTGGACCTGAATCATGATGGATTCCTTGATCTGGCCACCTCCAATACCATTTCCCATGATGTTACGGTCTTCATTAACAACGGCGACGGTACGTTCAAAGACGGTGTCAGCTATCCCACCCATGGCTTCACTCCATATGCCCTGGCAGCCGGCGACATTAACGGCGACGGGTATCCGGATCTGGTATGCGGCAATCTCTTTTCGGTGAACATAGCCATTTTTATAAACAAGGGCGACGGGACGTTTCAGGATGCGGTCAACATTCCCACCGGCCCGGGACCGATGTTTACCGCCCTGGCTGACTTCAACAATGACGGGAAGCTGGATATTGCCACCTCAAACATCGGCCACGACGATATAACTATTCTGCTCAATCAAGGCGATCTCAAATTCAAAGCGGTCGGACCTTTTAAGACCGGTGGTGTAATCCCGTACTCGATTGTCGCTGGGGACTGGGACAAAGACGGCAAAATCGATTTGGCAACCGGGAATATTTATTCAGCCAATATTTCTGTGCTGCGCAACCTGGGTGACGGACAGTTCGGCCCGGCAGAGACATACAAGACGGATTCACTCACCCAGATTCTCTATGTCGCCGATTTCAATCATGACGGCTATCCCGACCTGGTGAGCGGGAATGGCGGTTCGGACAACGTTTCAGTGCTGTTGAATGACGGGCATGGAAAATTTAAGCCGGCGGTAAACTACGCCGTCAAGCTTCCCCAGGGCGTCACGGCGGGCGATGTCGACAAAGACGGGAGTATGGATATAGCGACCGCCAACCAGAGCGCCAACACCGCCTCGGTGCTGATTAATAACGGAGACGGCACATTTGTGCATGCCATGGATTACCCCGTTGGCGGTCTTTATCCCACCGGCGTAGTGCTGGCGGATCTCAACAACGACGGCAAGTTGGACATGGTGACGGCCAACTCGGGAAGCGCCAATATTTCCATTTTCCTGAACGGCATCCATGTGCCCAGAGCTATCTCAACCACGCCGGCGCAGAGCGCGGGTGTTCCGATAAAAAACGGCAATCTGGTGGTCACGCCGGTGATCAAGTTCAACACCGAGTTGCGTGAATCGACCATTGACCAACAAAGCGTGCAATTGGTGGGAACGCAATCGGGAACGCACCCCACCAAACTTGCCTACGATGCGGAAGCTCACACGCTCAAGATCATTCCCTTGACCGGAGATGCTTGCGCGCAACATTGCCGTTTTCAACCTGGTGAAGAGGTCAAGATACGGCTGAACGGGAATTTGCTGCGCTCGGCCAAAGGCATAAAGCCTGCCACCAGCTTTGCCTCGTCCTTCTTTGTCGAGCCGGATATCGCTGCAGGTCACGGCAAGTTAGGCGCGCATGAAATCAAGATTGAAGAGGAGCGTCCGAACTCGGATCTTGTCGCTGCCGATCTGGATGGCGATGGGAAACCCGACTTGATTGCTTCCGATCGCAATGGCGAGGGCGTCTCGATCTACTACGGGGCACAGGCTGGTGTTTCTGCGACACCCGTGCGGCTGCAAGGGGCAGCCCGGCAGCCCGCACAGGTCCTGGTGGAAGATTTCGACGGCGACGGAAAACCCGATATCGCGGTTATGTCGCGGTTTGAAGCTGCGGTCTCTATTTTCTTCAACGAAGGAGATAGAAAATTCTCCAAGCCGGTAACCTTTGCGCTTCCGGCTGTAGGCAGCGGCATGATGGCATCGGACTTGCGCAGTTCGGGGCATCCTGATTTGCTGGTGGCCAGCGCGCAAGGAAAAAGGCTGATACTTCTGGCCAACGAAGGCAACCGGCAGTTCAAGACGACGAAAGAAGTTCCCGTTGAGTTTACCCCGGCGGCGATTGCCGGAGCCGATATGGACGGTGACGGGATTGAGGACGCCATCGTTGCCAATCCGGATGCGGACAAAATCACGATCTTTCGCAATGACGGGCACGGACTGTTGTTGCGCAAAGAGGAGATCAGCTTGAAGCAGGGTTCCTACCCATCCGCTGTTCTCATCCGGGATGTGAACCTGGACGGTGCGCCGGACATTCTTACCATCGACAAACTCGCGAATGAAGTTGCGATCTGTCTGAACAACGGCGATGGAACCTTCCGCGCACCCATCTACGAAAAAATCTCGGGGGAACCGGAACAATTGATCGTGACCGACATCGACCATGATGGCTGGCCAGATCTTGCCGTACGCCACAGTGAAGGCTTTACGTTCTTCATCAGCCATGGCGGAACAGAATTCAACCAATCCACCTTTCTCCCTGTGGCGAACGCATCGGGAGCCGCGTTGGGAGATTTTGCGGGTAACGGCAACTTGAATATTGTTACCCACACTGGATTGGGCAAGCTCACCTTCTTGTCGGATGAAAACGCTGGTTCGGTGGCGTCTTCTACCAACAGCAACTCGGGCGCGGTTGAACAAGGGAAGTCGTTGGCCGGTAACGATCCGAGGAAATGACAATGGGTATAGGGCGCGCACTCTCCTGCTTGGCGTTGCTGGTGTCGCTCGCTCCGGGACTGTGTTTGGGCGAGGAGCGGATTGACGGGCAAGTCCTAAGCAGTGGTCAACCGATCAAGCAGGCAGTAGTTCGAATCCAGGGACGGGACACATCCGTGTTGAGCGATGAGAAGGGCAATTTCACGCTCTCATTGGCGTCTCACCCGGCTGGCTCCGTCTACGTTAGCGCCGGTCACGAAGGATTCTATAACAACCGCGTGCTGTGGAAGCCGGGAGCGCCGGTCATCATCGACTTGACGCCGCTTCCCGACCAGGACAATAGCTCTTACGACTGGCAGGAGCCCAAGCCGAATAGCGCTCAGGCTGACAATTGCGGCAATTGTCATACGGAGATCTTCCGGCAATGGAGCCATGATGCCCATGGGGAAGCAGCTTCGAACCCGATTATGATGACGATGTACACAGGGGCCGACGCTCAGGGGCATCCCAACCAAGGTCCAGGATATCGACGGGACTGGAACGATTTCGGGAACTGCTCCACCTGCCATGCTCCGACTGCGGCATTCGCCAACGAGATGATGGCGAACATGCAGCAGTTGGAACCAAAGCAGCAAGAGGGCGTGCTGTGCGATTTTTGCCACAAGATTCAGTCAGTACCTGAGGCAGGTGCGTCGCCGAACGTCGTCGATCTCCATTTCCTGCGTCCGGTTTCAGGAAAGAAGCTGCTGTTCGGGCCAATTTCGGATGCCACATTCCCGGAAGAGGTGCCCGACTTCTCTTATTCGCCGCTGTTCAAGAGCAGCCGGCTGTGCGCTTCCTGCCACGAGGGCGAGTTCTGGGGCGTACCGGCTTACGAAACTTTCAGCGAGTGGGCGCAGAGCCGCTATGCCAAAGCGGGGATTCAGTGCCAGGGATGCCACATGCGTCCGACGGGCACGATGGATCATTTCACCGATGTGGAGAAAGGTGGAAAGATACGAAATCCTGCCACGATTGCTTATCACGGCATGATGGGATTAGATCGCGATGAGTTTATACGCCAAGCGGTCGATATGAAGATTTCCACCGCGGTTGACAACGGCTTGCTAACGGTCAAGGTCAGCATCGCGAACGCTGCCGCCGGACACAAATTTCCCACCGGACAACCCATGCGGAATGCGATCCTCACCGTGGAAGCCAGCGATGAATCAGGAAAGCCATTGCGCCTTGTCTCCGGCGAACGAGTGCCGATCTGGGGCGGCTCCGGAAAAGCAGCTAACGATTACGCCGGTCTTCCCGGCAAGGGCTTTGCCAAGGTGCTGGAGACTCTAAGTGAGTATCAGAAGGTAACCATCGTTAGTGAGACACAATCTCTGGCGGAATTTCCAGCTCCCATGTGGAGGAAGACGCGGATCAAGTCTGACAACAGAATCGCTCCCGATGGCGAGGATGAATCGGCTTACGTATTTTTGGTTCCTGCCGGTGTTCAAAAAGTGCAGCTCGTATCCCGGCTGGTTTACCGTCGGGCGTTCAAGCCGCTAACCGATGCCAAGCATTGGGATCTTTCCGATCTTCTGCTGAGCGCGAAACATCTGGCCCTTGCGCCTGGGGACGGGCGAGTCATTGAATCGAGAAGTGAACCGGACAATTCCAAGAGCTGCGATCCGGCGACGGTTTGCGCCCCTAGCATGAGTGTCTCTGCAAGCGTGCCGGCAGGGAGATCTTCCCGCCGATGAACCTGGGGACCACAGCTTCGCCTGGTAACGCGCCCTTCGTTATTTTTTCTGTTCTGGGGCTGGTTTACCTGATCTCCTGGCTTGGTGGGGCAACTCCGGGAAGCGAGAAGCAAGGTCCACTGGAGTTCAATCGCGATGTCGCCCCCATCCTTTTCCGCCAATGCAGCAACTGCCATCGGCAGGGCGGGGCGCAGCCGCAACTCCTGAGCTATTCCGATGTTCATCGGAATCTCACCCGGATCAACCAGGTTCTTAGCTCCGGCAGTATGCCTCCCTGGAAACCGATGCCCGGGTTTGGCGAGTTCAAGGGGGAGCGGGTGTTGGCCGCCAAGGAAAAGGAAACCTTATTACAGTGGATCGGGGCGGGTGCGCCCGAGGGGCCGGATACTGCGAAGCCTCAGCCGCCAAGATTTTCCGACGACTGGGAACTGGGGCCGCCTGATCTGGTTGTTACCATGGCAAAACCATTTCAGGTTCGCAGTCAGGGTGCGGACATCTACGAATGCTTCACGGTAGACCTTGGACTGGATGCGGATCGCCCTATTGCTGCTTATGAAGTCCATCCCGGTAACCGTGCTGTTCTGCATCACTCAATCATTTTTTTCCGGAACGAGGCGGGGCCCGGCAAGGGACATGCCGAGTCCGAATATGAGTGCTTCGGTGGCCCCGGGTTTACACCATCCGGAACACTAGGCGGCTGGTCCCCAGGTGCAAGATCAGTAACGTTCCCATCCGGCGTGGGCAAAGTTCTCCGTGCAGGAACGCAACTGGTGATGCAGAACCATTATCATCCGAACGGGTCTCCGCAAGAGGACCAGACTTCAATCGGCATTTATTTTTCGAAGACCAAGCCCAAGGGGTGGGCGATCGGCGTGCCGATTGTGGAACAGCACATCGATATTCCTCCGGGAAACCGGGACTACAAACTGAGTACCGCATTCACGACACCTGTCGATATTCAGGTGTTTGCGATTTTCCCTCACATGCACTGGCTGGGCAAGGAAATCAAGGTGGTTGCCACCCTGCCTGGTGATCAGCGTGTGCCACTCATCTGGATCAAAGACTGGGATTTCAATTGGCAGGGCGAGTATTTCTATCAGAAGCCCATCCACTTGCCCAAGGGGACGCGGATTGAAATGGACGTCAGCTTCGATAATTCTTCGGGAAACGGCCGGAACCCGAATCATCCGCCGCGGCGAGTGATCTTTGGCGACCAGAGCACAGATGAAATGGCGGTCTGTGTCATGGAGGTCGAAATCGACAACATCAGCGACGCGGTGGCGTTGCAGAAAGCCATCTTGCTCCAACCCGGCGTGACCGGGATCGAAGGTAAGAACGACATGAATGAAGTTGTCAATCGGTAAGCAGTTCGGAGAGGAAATCAACATGCGCCACATGAATCGCAACACAACGTTGAAGCTGATTGCCGTATTGGTTTTTTGGGGCACGGCATTGCTGGCGAATGCCGGCGAGATCAAAGGCAGGGTGATGGATGTATCCAACCAAAGTCCGGTGAAGGGGGCCACCGTGAAGTTGGTCGGTTCCGATCATGTGGCGACAACAGATGCAAGAGGCAACTTCTCATTTCCTCAGTTGTCTCCCGGCCCGTATGGACTCACGGTATCGGCTCAAGGCTTTTACGATCTGACAACGAAAGTGTCGCTGGCGAACGACAGTATAGAGTACGACCTTTTCCTCACCGGCTTGCTGACCAGTACGACAACCATCAGCGTCACCGGCAATCCTGAGCCCATTGACAATACGACGCGAAGCGTAGGCGTGGTCGGCCCGGGCGACATCGCTGCCACCCGGTTGTTCACGCTGGACGAGTTTCTCAATGCGGTCCCGGGGGTGAGAGCTGATACGCAATCAGCTACGGAAAATACACGAGTGTCTATCCGTGGACGCGGTATCCGCACCTCTTTTGGCATGAGAGGCATTAAGCTCCTGGTAGACGGAATCCCTGAAAGCGATGCCAGTGGTGAGCTTCCCGATCTCACGGGTCTGGAAATGGGCGTGGTGGAAAGAGCGGAGGTGGTGAAAGGGCCGATGTCGGCAGAGTACGGAGCCAACTCGGGAGGTGTTCTGAACCTCATTACAGAACCAGCGCCTTCAACTCCGGAAGTTACCTTCGACAATGTGGCCGGCAGCTACGATTACCTGAGAAATCAAGTCAATATTGGCGGAACAGGAAAGAGGTTTGACTACCTGATGCACGGCGCGCGTGTGTTCGAGCATGGATTTCGAGAAAACTCCCGCCTGATCTCGTATAAATATGATGGCCGATCCAGCGTTGACCTGTCGGATACGGCAAAGCTCACGTTCTTTCTCAAGGGCGGTTTGAGCGATCAGCAACTCCCCGGGAATCTCTCCCAGCAACAACTCAACCAGGATCCCAACCAGGCCGCGCCGCTGTTCCTGGCCTTCAACGGGGATACAGACATCAAACGCGTGCAGGGAGCGGTGCGCTTCGACAAGACGATCGGCGAAAACTCCCTCTTCAGCGCGACATTTTTTCAGCGGGTGTTGGATTTCAACTTGTCCGTACCGTTTCTCTTTTCCGAAGGACACCGTCCGGAACTGGGAACCTCTCTGCAATACATGGTGCACACGCGCTTCCTGGGGGTTCAACACAAGCTCACATTTGGCGGCGAGTTCCAGCGGCAGAGAGAGAACCGCCATGACTTCGGCAACAAGGCAGGCGCTCCAAAGCTGACTCAACCGCAGCGGAACGAAATCCGCCGCGTGCTGAACACTGGCGGGTACGTTTTCGATGAAATCGCATTAACGCAAAAGCTGGTTGCCAACCTGGCTCTCAACTATTCCCAGTTGCACTTCAATATCGAGGACTTCCTGGCAGGAAATTCGGGAGCCAATACCTTCAATCACGTCAGTTATCAAGCCGGCGCAGCTTACCATTTCACCCATCGCGCTTCGATCTATGGAAGCGTAAGCACCGGGTTTGAAACTCCAACCATTACGGAATTGGGTCGCGACCCGTCAGGAAGACCCGGGGTCAACCTGTCGCTGCAACCTCAGACATTGACCAATTTTGAAGGCGGAGCCATGGTGAAGATCAAGGATCGCGCCTTTCTGAACGCGTCGGTCTTTCAAACGCGCGTCACCAACGAAATTGTTCCCACAGGTTTGGGCAATCCTCAGGGAACGTTCACCAACGCAGCAAAAACCATTCACAATGGCACCGAGTTGAGCTTTGGCTCGCGTGTGACGCAGGATATTGATTTCAAACTTGCCTACACCTATTCCGACTTTTACTTTGACAAGTTCATCAACGTCGTCGGGGTCGATTTCAGCGGCAAGCAGATCCCGGCGCTTCCGCGGAACGATTTCAATATGGCCCTGTCGTATCACAATCATCGCGGGCTGACGTCGGGATTTACTGATGAAGTGGTAGGGCAGAGGTTTGCCGACGACGGCAATACGGTCAAGAGTCCGAAATACAACGTGGCGGGCGCCAATCTCGGCTATGTCAAGAGCTTTGAGCGCCTCAGATTCCGCGTCATGTATGGCGTGGCCAATCTCTTCAACGAACACTACGTGTCTTATATCGTGGCCAATGATCAATTTGGCGGCTTCTTTTATCCCGCTCCGGGGCGAAATCACTATGGTACGGCTTCGGTAACGTGGGTGTTGCGCTAGATGCGGCCGAAGCACAAAGGAAGGCGGACCTGCCGCAGGCTTCAGGCGATAGCGTGCGTGGCTCTCCTGATCAGCGGGGTTGCCGGTGCTCAAGTACGGCGGATGGGCCCGCCCGGGGGATGGGCAATTTCGGTTGCCGCGGATCCTACGTCAGAGACCATCTACGCCGCCTGGCATGGGGCTGGAATCATCCGCAGCGACAACGGCGGCAGAACATGGACTGAGATCAATCACGGTCTCAGCGAGATGACCGTGGTGGCCATCGCGATTGACCCCGAACATCCCAGTCGTATCTACGCCGGGACGGAGAACGGGGTTTTCAAGAGCGTCGATCGCGGAGCCAACTGGTTTGCAGCCAGCGAAGGGCTGAAAACTCGTGACGTTTGGGCTATTGCCGTCGATCCCGCCGACTCTGCGACACTTTACCTGGGCACGGCGGGCGGAGGAATTTACAAGAGCGCGGATGAAGGGAAATCCTGGAGCCTGGTCACGAAGAACCTGAATGCGGTTGTCACCTCGCTCGTTATAGTTCCGGGAAAGCCGGAATCTGTCTATGCCGGCACCCTCACGGCAGGCATGGTTCGCTCGCTGGATGGCGGCAAGAGTTGGGTTGGGAAGACCGACGGAATTGGAAGGAGGGTATTCGCACTTGCGGCCAACCCATTACACCCGGAACTGCTGTATGCCGGTACAACCTCAGGCCTTTTTCAAACTACAGATCGAGGCGAGACCTGGAATGAGTGCTTGGGCAAACCGGAGCCAGTGTTCTCAGTTGCTCTTGAAGCCAAAACCGGCAACAAACTCTTTGCCGGCACCGGAGATGGTGTACGGTTAAGCCGCGATGGGGGGAAGCACTGGAAGAGTCCCGATCTCCCGATGCGAGGCCAGATCACCTGGACGCTGGCTTTGGCCACGACCCGGCCGGATTGGGCATTCGCCGGAACCATGGGTGGCGGAGTCTTTGCCTCGCGTGATGGTGGCGATCATTGGTCTTCGATTAAAGCCGATGCTCCCAATCAGATTGTGTATACCATTCTGGCTCACCCCAAGGACAAAGATGTACTGTATGCCTCGACCGCCGGCGATGGTATCTTCAAGAGTTCCGACGGAGGAAAAAAGTGGCTGCGCGTTAACGAGGGCCTGGAAAACCACGTTGTTAAGGCGCTGGTTCTCGATCCCCACAATACTGACGTGTTGTACGCGGGGACGCAAAGGCAATTTCTGACCAATGGAGGCGCTGTTTTTAAGAGCGTAACTGGTGGCCGTTCATGGACGCGGATCACGAAGCAGGACCGGCGGATATTTTCCATGGCGATTGACCCGCACGATTCGCGCCAGATCTATGCCGGGACTGATGATGGCAAGGTTCTGAGAAGCGCGGATGCCGGCGCGACATGGACGGAGAGCGTGATCCGCAGCGCAACGATCGGGCAGACAACCAGCCCCGCACAACAGGCCATGCACCCGCAGCCGGTTTTTGCGATTGAATTCGATCCCGAGCACGCCCAAGTTGTCTATGCAGGAACTGATGCGGGGGTGATGAAAAGCAATGACGGCGGTCTGTCCTGGACTGCATGCAATGAAGGCCTGAGCGATTTGCGTGTTCGGTCCATGGTCGTCGATTCACACCACGGCGGGACTATCTACCTTGGGACGGGAGATGAAGAGCACCTCGGTGCAGTGTTCAAGAGTGTTGATGAGTGCAAGAGCTGGAGCCAAACTCAACTGCAGGACCACTGGATTCTGGCTCTGACAGCTGATGCCCGTACTGGTCATATCTATGCAGGAACAGAAAGCGGAGTTTACGAGAGTACAGATGGCGGCTCATGGCAGCAGCTTCCCGGAGCAGATGCCATCCGCTATGTGCTCTCCGTTGCATTGGATCCGTTTCGGCCGGGACAGCTATATGTGGGTACGGAAGGCAAGAGCGTGTTCGCTTTGACAAACAACAGCGGCCCCGTTGCGGGGCGATGAGCAGGAGGCAAACGTGAAAAAGGCGGCGGTTATTCTTTTGATGGTCTCGTTGTATTTGACAGGACAGCAACAATCGGGCAAAAGGACAGGCAAAAGCCCTTTTCCAGCTCTTCCTCAATTCAAGGTTCCGGAGCCTCCCCGGCAGCTCGAACGCTTTAAGGCTTTGTACGGAACCTGGGACACGAAAGAGCATTGGGAGGTGCTTGAGGGTTTTTCGCCTGGGGGCGAGGGAACCGGCGTGGAAACATTTGCTGAAGGACCTGGAGCACAGTCGGTCATCATGGACTACAAGACCTTGACCGGCGTTTTCCCCGGATATACCGGCCATGGCATCATCTCCTGGGAACTGGACCAACAGATCTACCGAATGACTTTTGCGCAATCGGTGGTATCCGGGATTAGCGTGGAGGTAGGCAAGGTAGATGGTGACAACATCATCATGACCTACGATATCGTTGAGTTTGGCAAGAAATATGTCGTAAACAACATCTACTCGGATTGGAAACCCGACTCCTTTAAAATCACCTCCTATTTCGTTGACACGCAAGGCAAGGCGGCAAAATCTGTGACCGTTGAGCTGACCAAGAGGAAGTAAGCCCGACGTCAAAACCTTAGCGATGGGTAGGTGATTTGCTTGCAAACGGTGTGGTCGAGTCCACCGCGCGTTTCTGGAAAACGGCAATGGCTGGCGAAAGCCATTGCCGTCATCCTGCTCGCGGGGTGGCAGGGATTTGCCGGCGTCCCCATGGCCCGCGCACAAGCGAGCGGGGCATTTCCGCCGGACATTGCAATAGTCAATGTGACCGTCATCGCTATGGAGCGGGATGGCGCTGTATCCGGACAGACAGTGCTGGTCCGGCAGGGAAAGATAGCAGCCATTGCTCCTGCGAGCAGCCTGCACCTTGATCCGGCGACATTGATCGTGGATGGTACCGGCAAGTTTGTGATTCCCGGTTTGGCTGACATGCACGCGCATCTTCAGCGGGAATCCGAGCTCAAGTCGAACAACTGGTTCATCCATCTGTTGCTCGCCAATGGTGTCACCACCATCCGCAACATGTGGGGCATTCCTGAGCATCTGGCTCTGCGCCACGCCATTGAAACCGGCGAAATGATAGGTCCAACGATCTACACCGCGGGACCGATTCTCGACGGCCGGCCTCCCATGTGGCAAGGAAGCGTCATCATTGACCGGGCTGACCAAGCCGATACAGTGGTGAAGGAGCAGCAAGCGGCCGGTTACGATTTCGTTAAGGTGTACAGCCGGCTCTCGGCGGACTCCTATCAGGCCATCGTCGCAGCGGCCACCATTCACCATATGAAGGTGGCCGGCCACGTCCCTCTTGCCGTCGGCTTAGCCAACGCAATCAGGGCGGGGCAGTATTCCATCGAGCATTTGGATGGGTATATTACCGCGATCCAATCCGACGACTCACCGGTCTTTGGAAAGGACGATTGGTATTCACAGATGGTCGCTTATAGCCACGTTGACCAGCAGAAACTGGTGCACATGGCGAAGCTGACGCAAGAATCGGACGTATGGAACTGTCCCACGCTGGTCACCATGTCCAAGTGGCTCCCGCCCGCAGCAAGAGAGAAGCTGCTCAAGCAACCGGGAATGCAGTTTGTGCCGGCCGATGTGCGGAAGACCTGGGAACTGATGAGCGACCGGCAACTGAGGCCATTTTCCACACTCGACATGCTCAAGTTGAGACGTGCCGAAGACTCCCGAAGCGCTATGGTGAAGGTCTTATTCGATGCCGGGGCAAAGCTGGTGGCCGGAACCGATACGCCGGCTCCGTTCGTTATTCCTGGCATCTCCCTTCACGAGGAACTGGGCAAACTGACGGCAGCCGGATTGACGCCCTATCAAGCATTGCAGACAGCAACACGCAATGGCGCGGAATTGCTCGGGAGGCTGGAGGATTTTGGAACCATTTCCGTGGGCAAACGAGCCGATCTGGTGCTTCTCGATGCTGACCCGCTCACAGCTATCTCCAATGCCGCCGCTATCCGGGGCGTGATGTTGCGGGGACGTTGGTTTTCGCGGGCAGAACTGGAGAGCATGCTGGCGAACGATGCGCGGCAGGATCTCTCGCCTGCGCCGCCGCCCGAGGAGAACAAGAATCACTAGTGCGCCGCCCCATGAGCGCTGAGCACCGGTGCGCAGGTCTTTACAGGCGATCAAACGCATGAAACGGACAATATTGGCTCTGATGTTTGCGCTAGTCTCCTTCTGTTGCGGGAACGGCGCTGCTTCGCAATCGAACACGAACTCTGAGGACGTGTTAGTCGGGAAAGCCGCTCCTGATTTCGAACTGACGACGACTGAGGGTTCGACATTGCGCCTCTCTGATCTAAAGGGAAAGGTGGTCGTTCTGAATTTTTGGGCTACCTGGTGCGAGCCGTGCATTGTCGAGATTCCCCGGCTGGTCAGCCTGCAGAAAAAATACGGCGGCAAGGGGCTGCAGGTGGTTGGCATTCTTACCGATGATGCAGATCCGAGCGAGCTGCAGGACTTGATCTCACAGCTTAAGGTCAATTATCCCGTGGCCAGGGACAAGGATGAGATGGAGACGGCCTACGGTGGGATTGATGTGTTGCCTACAACCTTTATCCTTGCCCGGGATGGACGGGTCCTGGAGCGCTCAGCTGGAATTCTTCCTTTGCCGGAATTGGAGAAAAAGCTTCGCGCAACTCTAAGCCGCCCATCAGGTGAGGGGACGGACTAGCGCTTCGACCTTAGGAGCCTTGTATCCAAATCGTTCTTCGAGAATGGCGGCGACCCGAAACAGAAGTTGTTCCTCGTATGGCCGGCCGATGACTTGAACTCCAATGGGCAGTCCCTCTGAAGAGGTAGCGATGGGTACAACCGCCGCGGGATTGCCGAGAACATTGTAATACTGAGAATAGGTCATGGTCTGAAGGTAATCGGCCGGGTGGGTTGTACCCCAGCCGCCTTCGTGATGACGGAATGCCGGGATGGCGGCAACGGGGGAAAGAAGAATGGGAAAGCGTTTCATTGCCTCGATCAAACTGAAACGGAGCGAGTCGCGATCGAGCAGTGTGCGAAGCAACTCCCCAGCCGTGAGAGGAGGCAACGACGAAGCCAAATCCAGAAATTCGGCTGTATTGGCCGTGAGATCCTTTTCCCGGCCTTTCACCAGCGGAGATAGAACCATCGCGATGCCCTGAACAAAGATGTTGCACCACAGCTCGTGGACGCGTTCCAAGCCCTCCGGCCGGTATGATTCAACCACGAAGCCCCGGTCTTCCAGGCACTGGGCAGCCGCGATCACCGCCGCCGCTACGTCGCTGGTAGGCGATGTGCGGCCATCATGCTCGTAGAAACCGACCCGCAATGCCTGAGGTAAGCCGACCTCGCTGTCCCATGATGACGGAGCCGGCACGGAAACCGGATCACCGGGCTCGTAGCCGCTTGTGACCTCATATAGTAACTGCAAATCCCTCACTGTCCGTGCCATTGGACCAACCACACCGATGAGGGAGAATGGCCCTCCAGAGGGCGGGTAATGTCCGGTGGTCGGTATACGGCCTGGGGTTGGCTTGAGTCCACAGATGCCGCAGAAGCTCGCCGGAACCCGGATTGACCCACCGCCATCGCTACCGATGCCACCTGCGGACATGCCGCAGGCTATCGCAGCCGCCTCTCCGCCGCTGGACCCTCCGGGGGAGCGATTGAGATCCCACGGGTTTCGTGTTTGCCCCTGCAGGCGATTCTCCGTGTGATAAGCGATCAGCATCTCCGGCGTGGACGTGGTGCCAAGGATCACTGCGCCAGCACTTCGCAAGCGGGCAACCAGGGGTGCGTCACTTTCCGCGCGGTAACCTTTTCGTAATTGTGTTCCCGCCTCGCAGCGCAATCCCTGAACATCGATGCAGGCTTTAACGGTAAGCGGTACCCCCAACAAAGGCTTGCCCGTGACACCAGCCATGAGCGCATTTTCCGCGTTTCGCGCATCCGCCAGGACACGAGCAGGATCCAGACAGGCCATTGCGTTGACCAGCGGATTCAATTCTTCAATCCGGCGCAGATAGGCATGGGCGGCTTCAACCGGCGAAATCCCTTTTTGCTGGATTGACTGCGCGAGTTCACAGGCGGAAAGGCTCGTGATATCCAAATCACATATCCGTTCGACGGCCGGCATTGGTAAGGCAAGGCATGGAATCACATTGTAATCTTATGGCGGGAGCCAATTCACGCCTTTTGCCGCAGCAAGAGAGCGTTCAAAGTATCGGCCACTTCATTGATCTCGGCCGCGGAAATCATGTTGAAGAATGGCAATGCCAGCACACGGTCGGCGATCATTTCGGTGATCGTGAGATCGCCGCAGCGGTGCGGCTGACTGCAGAACGCAGGCTGCAGGTGGATTGGGGCAAAGTACCGTCCACATTGAATACCCCGCATGGCCATGCTCTCCCATATCCGATCGCGATCGCAGCGAGTGAATCGCGTTTGCAGGCGCACGACGTAAGCGAACCAGCTGATCCGGCGTTGGAGCAGGTCCGGCGACGGAAGCGTGAGCTCGGGACAGTTGCTTAGAGCTGCCCCATAAGCCCGTGCCGCCGCTTCCCTTCGAGCTAGAATCGATTCGATCCGTGTCAGTTGTGCGGAACCCAGGGCGCAGTTGATTTCCGGCAGCCGATAGCTGAAGCCTATTTCAGTATGCTCGAACCAATCCGCACTTCCTCTTCCCTGATTCCGAAGCACCCGCAGTCTTTCTGAGAGGGCGTCGTCACTGGTTACAATTATGCCGCCTTCCCCGGTTGTGATCTGCTTGTTGGGATAGAAGGCAAATAAGCCTACATCGCCGAGGCTGCCGACTTTTCGGGAGTCGTACTCGGCGCCAATTGCTTCGCAGGCATCTTCGATCAACCAAAGATCATGACGGCGGGCGACCTCGGTCAAGCTTCCCATGTCTGCAGGAACGCCGAAGGTATGCACGACAATGATGGCCGCCGTCCTCGAACTGATTGCCGCTTCTACTTTGACCGGATCCAGGTTCAGGGTCTCAGGATCGATGTCCGCAAACACTGGTACAGCGCCTTGATAGCGAACTGCGTTCGCGACAGCAATAAAGGCAAAGGAAGGCACAATCACTTCCTGTCCTTCGCCGATTTTAAGTGCCTGGAGGGATAAATGCAGGCCGGCAGTCCCCGAGCTGACGGCAACAGCATGGGGTGAGCCGGTATAGCGGGCGACGCTCTGCTCGAATCGGAGCAGTTGTGGTCCCTGGCTCAGACGCAAAGTACGCATCACGTCACATACGGCGCGTACGTCATCTTCGCTGATATCGGGGGCGGCGAGAGGAATGCGCATGCTTTGTTCCATAGGGCTAGTCAGGTGACGAGCCCATCGAGCAGGGAATTGCACGCTTGATCAAGAGATCGCGGCCGAGTGGGACATCTGTCAGCACCCTGGCGATGACTTCGCATGCGTTGCCGTCTCCATAGGGGTTCTTCATATCCCGCAAGGATGCTTTAAAGGAATCTGATTTAGCGCGAGTGATTGCCTGCACAATGGATTCCGGCTCCGCGGCCGCATCCAGCACGTTTTGAGGTCTGGTACGCCCCTGCTGTCGTGTTCCGATATTGACGGTTGGCAGGGCAAAAGAAGCGCTTTCCATGATCCCGCTACTGGAGTTTCCGATAAGCAGGGGCACGCGTTTCAGTAGACTCCAATAGGTAATGGGATCAAGGTTGGTCCAAATCTTGCCCTGCCCGCGGAAGCGCAGGAATTGCCTGGACCGTTCAATCAGTGACCTGCCACCTGCGTCTGCATTGGGGTAGCAAAAAAGCAGTTGGTCAGGGAGGCATTCAAGCGCGGCAAAGACCGCATTCGCCTCCTGGGTGGTGTCTCTCTCCAGAGTGACCGGGTGCTGGCACACCAGGATGGACGGAAGCGAGAGATCAACTTGCAGGCGGCGTTCAAGCTCTGCCGACGGTAAGAGCTCCCGTCGCCGTAGGTGATCGAGCGATGGAGCACCGGCCCGATGAACTCTCCATGCCTCCTCGCCCATCGCGATAACCCGGCAGCGGGCTTCGAAGGTGGAGGTAAAGTGTATGTGCGCCATTTTGGTGAGCGCATTGCGAACGGCGTCATCAATGGCGCCTTCGCTGATTTCTCCGCCCTCGATGTGAGCAATGGGAATGCGCAGTGCCAAAGCGACCGACGCGGGGGCAAGCATTTCATAACGATCCGCGATCAGCAGGAGCAGATCCGGACGAATACGCGCTAGTGTGTCAGCCAGGCCCAAAGTAGCCAAACCAATGGTCTTGGCCATGCCTACGTCAGTATCGGAACTCAGCAAACATTCGAGCCGAGTGTGAATGCACAACCCATCGCGCTCAATTTCCTCTACAGTCGAGCCGAACTCGGGCGAAAGATGAGGTCCTAGAGCAACCAGGTGCAGGTCAACCCCAGGATCATGTGAAAGGGCATGCAGGGGCCAGTACAGGTGTCCATAATCAGCGCGAGAACTTGTGACAGCAACGATTTTCCTTTTCATCGACATGCGGTGCCGCAGCAAACCTCTCTGCCGGTAAGGGCTTCGCTTGGCCTGTACTCGGGAACTAAGGCGAGAACAACGTTAAGAAGATCGGGAAGCGAGCGTCGCTGCAGCACCTCACGCAGCGTCTCCATGATTCCGATAACCTCCGGAGCCGAAACAGTTGAGTCAGTCACCCCTGCCAGGATGTCGTTGATGGCATATCGAGCCTCTCGCTTAGAAACCAGGCGCTCCTCCAGCTTCTCGCCCGGTCTTAAGCCGGTAAAGACGATCGGTATCGCATCTAGCGCGACGCCTTTGTGCTGGATAAGTGATTGGGCAACTCTTACAACTGCTATTTGCTGTTCCAACTCGGGAACAAAAATGCAGCCATCTGTCTCGGCGGCGGCCGAGAAGATGACTCCCAGGGCGGAGAACATACTCATAAAATAGCGTTGCACAGCCGGGTCAGTGACCGTCAATGGTCCTCCTGCCGAGATTTGTTGGAGGAAGAGCGGCACTACGCTGCCTCGCGAGGCCCAGATGTTCCCCAGCCGGATCGCCTTCATCCGTGGTTGGGAAGAAGTGAACGCCAGCATGAGCAGCTCCGCAATGCGCTTGCTGGCCCCGAGAATGCTGGTTGGATCAACCGCTTTGTCGGTGGATATAGTAATGACCCGCTCGGCTCCATGGCGCATGGCAGCCTGGGCCACGCAATGGGTTCCAAGCACATTGTTTCGCATTATCTCAAACGGATTGTTCTCTCCAATCGCCAGGTGTTTGAAAGCAGCGGCGTGATAGATGATCTCCGGTCGATGGTTGCGAAAAATTTCCTCGAGCAGGGCGCTGTCGCAGACGTTTCCCAGAACTTCAACCGGTCGCTGCGCCGTTATCCATGAGGTGCTAAGCTCATGCAAGCCCGATTCAGAGCTGTCCAGACATACCAGCACCCGGGGATGGTGAGAAAAAACCGCATGAGAAAGGCGGGAGCCGATTGATCCGCCTGCGCCCGTGATTAGGACGGAACGTCCCTGGTGGAGACGCGCAAATTGCGCCAGATCCACTCCCCGATTCTGGACCTCCGGTAGGGTGGGCTCAATGTCCGTAAGCTCGGTTATAGATGAAACGAGTCCACTGGCAGGATAGGGCTTGGTCATGATCCACTCAGACGAAAGGAAACCAGAATGGTTTGCAGGAGCCGCATCATATTAATATGCGGCTTCCTTCGGAGCAATCGAAATCATGCCCGGCTTTGCTTGCTGAGGCGTATCTCCCGGCTAAACATTTTCAATTGCTTGAGTGGATACTCGCACATTTCCTTGATGGGGCATTCATAGCAGTGTGGGGTTTTGTCACGGCAAGTCTCTTTACCATGCTGCCGCAACAGCAGATGAGCCTGAGCGATTGATTCGGCTTTTGCTGGAAGCTGACCTTTCAACGCTTCCTGCACGGAGCGGTACATGGCTCCATAGTTCTTTTGCGCCCGTCCGTAGCCAACGCGGGTAAGCACGCGCAACCCGTTCCACTCCAGCGGCATTCCGGGCGCGGCACCACAAAACATCAAAATCTTTTCTGCACCCGGGTCGCCGATATTAGGAAACTGCTTCAATGCTTTTTTAGCCAAAGGATAGGGAAGCTTTAGAATCTGGTCCAGATTGCCGTCAAACTGGCTCAGAGTGATCCGCGCGATCTCCTGCCAGCGAAAGACACGAACTCGAGGACGCATACCACCCATCGTGGCCAGAGGCAGCAATTTATCAACACTGGCATTCAAAATAGCCTGGGGCTTCAAGCCCACTTCTTTACGCAAGCCTTCAAAAACCTGCTCTCTGCGATCATCCGGCAGCAGGTAGCAGGCATTTTCCCACATCACGAGTTCAAAGGGCCCGTGTGCAGGCGGCAGTTTGGGTGCTCCATAAAACCTTTTCAAGGCAGTGATCAGCTTCTTGAACTCTGGCATGGCCCACCTCTGTTACATCGCGGAGGGTTTTATAACAAGTGAACGCCGTGATAGTCAATCTATTTAAGATATAGCTTAACAAATGCCTGCTTCGCTTGCGCACGCTAGATTTCTATCTTCCAAGGCATCTAGTAACTGCGCAGAAGTCAACATAAAGTACCGCGCCAATTCTGCAGGTGAATGAAGCCAGGATCTGCAATGCCAGTGGCGCCCCATGCTGAGATTATGAATCGAGTATCAACTGTTTGCGTGCACCTGTTCCAACGCTTCGGCGTCCGGTCGCATATTCGGTGCTCGGAGATAGAAGCACGGCAACCTCGCACGTGAAGGTGCAGCCGGTAGCAACCGGTGAGCAAAATTCGTCAGGGGACGTGAGCCGCCAAAACCCAAGTCTGAGGGACGTGGCTGTCAACGGCAGTTAATCTCGCTCCCAGAACGGGGGTGGCTCGATGCCGAGGGCCCGCAGGTAGACGTATCCCTGGCCGCGATGATGAATTTCATTATCGATCGCGTACAGAATCGTTGCCAGCCCCGGCGACTCCCACTTGCCGAATGCTTTGTCCACTTCGCTGAATCGATGCTGCGGAATCTTTGGAAACTTTTTGTCTAATTCCTGTGTCTGCGCGTCCCACAGCCGGAGAAGCTCGGCCTTGGTAGCAGGCTTCGCACCTTTGTATTCCTCCCATTTGCCGGTTGAGACGCCTTCCACGATGGGTACGGCCATGACAATGAATTCCCAGGCCATCTCGGCAAAAGGCCGCATGCCGCCGACGGAAAAGTGAAAGAGCTTATCCTCAGGAAAAGCGTCGATCGTCCTGCGCGTTAGCCGTCTGTGTCCCTGCCAATTCTTCAGAAGAGCTTCCCTCGTCAGCACGTTCACGGTGATTGTGTCAGTTGCCATTTCCTTCCTCCTTTGCAGCTAATCTCGGAAGGCTCAGATTACATATGATTCCCGACAGAACTTGTCGTATATTCGATTTCAGAATTGAATGGTTATGTATGACCCTATCATGCGGGTTTTCGCGGTTCTCGAGATTCTGCAGGCACGAGATCATGTGACCGGAGCGGAACTGGCCGAGCGCCTGGAAGTGGACCTGCGCACAGTGCAGCGGTACATCGTTCGCCTGAAGGATTTGAATATTCCCATTGATTCCTCGCGGGGCATAGGGGGCGCCTATCGCTTGCGCCCCGGTTTCCATCTGCCTCCGCTGCTGCTCACAAACGAGGAGGCGTTTGCGCTGTCTCTTGGCTTGCGGGCACTGTGCGGGGTCGGATTGTCAGCCTTTGCGCCCGCCACGGAAGGGGCATTGGCCAAATTGGGGCGCGTCCTGCCCCACGCGTTGCGCGAAAGCATTCAAACGGTGGAAGAGGTGGTCGCGATCGAGCCAGGTTCCTGGGTTGCCTCAACGTCGGTCGAATGCCTGATTCGTGCTGCTTCCGCAATTCGTACTGGCCGGCGGATTGGCTTCGCCTATCAGTCCCATCATGGAACCTTTTCACGCAGACAGATTGAACCATATGCGCTGATGCACACAGACGGCCGCTGGTACCTTATCGGACATTGCTTGTCGCGCAAGGCAATGCGCACTTTTCGTCTGGATCGCGTGACCGATCTCGAGATGGGTAGCGCAAAGTTTCGCCGCCCGACGAGTTTCGATGCGCGGCGCTACATGGAGAAGTCCATGCCCTTCATCCAATCGGATTATCAGATCGATGTGTGGATCGATATGCCGATCGAGGAAGCCGAGCGTACTTTTGCATTCTGGAGAGTCGCTACGGAGCAGCAAGGGAAAGGCACACGTCTGCGCTGCGGACGCGACCGGCTGGAGATGTTTGCGGCGATGCTGCTCAGTACACGGCGCCGGATCGTAGTCCACAGCCCCGCCGAGCTGCGCAAAACCTTTCGAACGCTGGCGCACGAAGCTCTACTAGCTGCCGAGGAGTCCCCCGCTCACGAATGAGACTTCCCTCAGAGTGGCCTATATAAAGGATAGTGCCCCAAAAACGGTGCGGCGAGGCATTGCAAGCACCATGAGCGATGATACGGCGAATATAAACTTTTCAAAAAAACCCAGCCGTGCTGGGCAGGATTTGAACCTGCACATTAAGTTTGAAGAAAAAGCCTGGTGCCGAAGAAGGGACTCGAACCCCCACACCCTTGCGAGTACATGGACCTGAACCATGCGCGTCTGCCAATTCCGCCACTTCGGCATTTATTGTGCGCCAGACAAATACCGGCGCTGCGACGGGAATTACATATCTATTTTAAAGGGTTTAC